>Ga0210383_10000113_pt1 | contig 84900 bp, 59 predicted proteins | sample IncBWC14OmetaG_FD_160072 | JGI IMG/M metagenome (GOLD analysis project Ga0210383, IMG submission 160072) | Forest soil microbial communities from Barre Woods Harvard Forest LTER site, Petersham, Massachusetts, United States - Inc-BW-C-14-O ...
TCGGCAACAACGTCCGCGTCAACAGCTACTGCGAAGTCTCCGACTCCATCTTTTACAACCACGTAAACGTCGGCCGCCACTCTCGCATCCGCCGGGCCATCATTGACCGCCACGTCAGCCTTCCCGAGCGCACCGAAATCGGCTACGACCTCGAAGCCGACCGCCGCCGCTTCCACGTCACCGATTCCGGCATCGTCGTCGTCGTCCGCCAGGAATCCCTCATCGAAGAGCCCGAAACCGCCTAGGGGCACGGTATATCGTGCCCTCTCTGTGTGGCGGCCTCCAGTGGCACAGCCTTGAGGCTGTGTTCCTACGGTTACAATCCCGAATTTCGTCTCGATCACTGCCGGACCGACATCCCAACAAAGCGCCCTCCTTCGGTCTGATACAATCTTCAATTCACTCTGACCCAGGAGATCGCTGAAACATGTCCATCAAGATCACTGCCGTTCGCGCCCGCCAAATCATCGATTCCCGCGGCAATCCCACCGTCGAAGCCGACGTCTACGCCGGTGTTGGCCCGCGCGGCCGTGCCGCCGTTCCTTCCGGCGCCTCTACTGGCGAACACGAAGCACTCGAACTCCGTGACGGTGACAAGTCGAAATTTCTTGGCAAAGGCGTCCTCAAAGCCGTCGCCAACGCCAACAACGAAATCGCTAAAGCCGTCGTCGGCCTCGACGTGGCCGACCAGCGCGCCCTCGACAAGCGCATGATCGAACTCGACGGCACACCTACCAAGTCCCGTCTCGGCGCCAACGCCATCCTCGCCGTTTCCATGGCCGCCGCGCGCGCCGCCGCCGCCGCCCAAAACCTTCCGCTCTACAAATATTTAGCGCGCTACTCTTCCGACACCTCCGCGAATCTCCTCCCGTGCCCCATGATGAACATTCTCAACGGCGGTGCGCACGCCGATAGCTCCGTGGACTTTCAGGAATTCATGGTCATGCCCGTCGGAGCGCCAAGCTTTTCCGAAGGGTTGCGCTGGGGTGTCGAAGTTTTTCACGCGCTAAAAGGTGCGCTGAAAAAACACGGTTACTCGACCGCAGTTGGCGACGAAGGCGGCTTCGCCCCCAGCTGCAAATCAAACGAAGAAGCCATCCAGATCGTTCTCGAAGCCATCTCCGCCGCCGGCTACAAACCCGGCGAACAGGTAAGCATCGCGCTTGACCCCGCCGCCAGCGAATTCTTCGATAAAGCCACCGGCAAATATGTTTTCAAGAAATCGGACAAGTCCGCCCACTCCCCCGCGGAAATGGTCGAATACTGGTCCAAGTGGATCGAAAAATATCCTATCGTTTCGCTGGAAGACGGCATGGGCGAGGAAGACTGGCCGGGCTGGAAACAGCTCACTCAAAAAGTTGGCGCGAAATCTTCCTCCAAGCGCATCCAACTCGTGGGCGACGACATTTTCGTGACCAACACGGAAATTTTCTCCCGCGGCATCAAGGAAGGCATCGCCAACGCCATACTCATCAAGCTCAACCAAATCGGCACCGTCACCGAAACGATTGACGCCATCGAGCTCGGCCGCAAAGCCGGCTACAAATCCATCATCTCGCATCGCTCCGGCGAAACCGAGGACACCTTCATCGCCGACCTTGCCGTTGCCACTGCCGCGGGACAAATTAAGACCGGCTCGGCCAGCCGCACCGACCGCATCGCCAAATACAACCAACTGCTGCGCATCGAAGAAGAACTTGGCTCTGCGGCTCGCTTCAACGGCAAAGCCGCGCTTGCGTAGAATCCGGCATCGGAGTAAAGGTTCGAACCACCCAGAGGAAAAGACAAAGGACGACTTGATTCGAGACTTTTGCAAAGCAGGAGATCGCTCACATGACCAATTTTCGTTTTTTTCTCGGAGTTGTCTTCCTCCTGTTTCTCATTGCCGCGTCTGCGCAAGCCCAGCTCGATGAAGCACCCAATCCCGCCGGCGAGCCACCCAAGATGCTTCTCCTCGTGCACCGGGAGTTCAAAACCGGTAAAGAAGGCGACCGCCAGAAACTGGAAGCCGCCATGTCCCGCGCCTGTGACCGCGTGAAGGTTCCCAACTCTTGGATAGACCTCGAATCCATTACCGGCTTCCCCGATGCGCTTTCCTTCGATTCGTTCGACTCTTTCGCGCATGTCGGCTCTGCCTTCGCGGAGTGGGGCCAGATTTATTCCACTCATCCCGAACTCGCCCACTTGCAGGAACAAATCAAAGCGTTCGTTTCCAATGAACGCACGATCATCGCCGTGCGCCGCGATGATCTGGGCTATCGTCCGCAAACCATCGACCTCTCGAAAGCCCGCTTCATGCGCATTCTGGAAGTGCACCTGCTCCCCGGCCACGAACGCGACTTTGACGAATCTTTCAGAACCCTCGCCGAAGCCTACGAAAAAATCAAAGCGAATACTCCGTGGGTCGTTTACCAGGCGAATGTTGGAATGCCCTCACCCGCTTTTCTAGTCTTTGTTCCGATGCGTTCATTGCAACAAAACGACGATCTCCTCGCGTGGAGAAAAACACTGCGCGAAGCCGAAGGCGATGATGCCGCCGATCGCATGGAACAGATTGCTCGAGAAGCCTATCAGAGCACGGAAAGCAATCTCTACTTCACCAGCCCGGAAACATCCCACGTTTCCAAAGATTTCGCCGATGGCGACCCCGAATTCTGGTACCCCAAACCAGGCGCTGCTCCAAAACCCGCGCCCCCGAAGGATGGAGATCCGACTAAGAAGCCGTAAGCCGAGAACCGCGTGATGACAGAAGCAGCAAAACCCGCCTCGACTCATGAAAGTATCCAGATCCGAGTTGCGCAGGCCGCGGATGTCGAAGCTCTCGCGGCATTGATCAACTCTGCGTTTCGCGTCGAGCTGCCTTTCATCGAAGGCGCCCGCACAAACCCCGGCGGCGTCCGCACTTACATGGAGAAGGGTAGGTTCCTTCTCGCGGAAGATTCTAGCGGCCTCGCTGGCTGCGTTTATCTCGAGCTCCACGGCGATCGCGGTTATCTAGGACTCCTCGGCGTGGAACCGTCGCACCAAGGAACGGGTCTCGGCCGCAAACTCATGGAAGCCGCAGAATCGTACTTTCGCGAAGCCCGTTGCATCGCTGTTGACCTTCGCATCGTTAGCGCGCGCACGCCTCTTCCAGCTTTTTATCGCCACCTCGGCTACCTTGAAACCGGCACCGCTCCCTTCGCCCCCGAAGTTCCCGCAAAGGTTCCTTGCCACTACATCCTGATGTCCAAAACCCTTGCCTGAAAACTCCAAATCGATTCCCTAAAAAAAGAGCCGCTGCTGGCGAAACCCAAGTTGGCGCTTGCGAGTCTTAGTCGTACAAGGAATAATCCTCGCCTTGTCTTTTGGGGGACTTATGAATCGTCGCGCCTTGCTCGCGTCACTTTTGTTTGCCGGCTTCTCGCTCGCTCCTATTGGCACACACGTCGTTGCCGACGAGCAGCCGCTCTTCGGCTACTCCACCGAATCTTCTCGCGCCGAGCGTCAGTGGGAAGAAAAGCTCCGCGCCATTCCCAGCCCGGACAATCTTCGCGCCTACATGCAGCATCTCTCCGCGCGGCCCCACCACGTCGGTTCCCCTTACGACAAGGCGAACGCCGAATGGATCGCCGCGAAATTCAAGGAATTCGGTCTGGATACGCACATCGAACAGTTTGACGTTCTCTTCCCTACGCCGAAAGAACGCATCGTCGAGCTCGTCGACGGCGGCCCCAAGTTTGTCGCGAAGCTTCAGGAGCCCGCGCTTACGGAAGATCCCACCTCCGATCAGCAAGCCGAGCAGCTTCCCACCTACAATGCATATTCCATTGACGGCGACGTCACCGCTCCGCTCGTCTACGTCAACTACGGAATCCCCGAAGACTACGAGCAGCTCGATCGCCTCGGCATCTCCGTAAAAGGCAAAATCGTCATCGCTCGTTATTACCATTCGTGGCGCGGCATTAAGCCCAAAGTTGCCGCCGAGCACGGCGCCATCGGCTGCCTGATCTTTTCCGATCCGCACGAAGACGGTTTCATGCAGGGTGACACGTTTCCAAAGGGCGCCTACCGTCCGCCCGACGGCGTGCAACGCGGCAGCGTCGCGGACATGCCTTACTACCCCGGCGATCCGCTCACACCTGGTGTCGGCGCCACCAAAAACGCCAAGCGCCTGAAAATCGAAGACGCAGCCACCATCACGAAAATTCCTGTGCTTCCGATTTCCTACGGCGATGCGCAGCCGCTTCTCGCCGCGCTCACCGGCCCCGTTGCTCCCGCGGAATGGCGCGGCGGCCTCGCCATCACGTATCACGTAGGTTCTGGCCCGGCAAAAGTGCATCTGAAAGTGAAATCGAATTGGGAAACGAAGCCCATCTACGATGTGATCGCCAGGATCCCGGGCTCCGCGTTTCCAGACGAATGGGTAATTCGCGGAAACCATCACGACGCGTGGGTGAACGGCGCGGAAGATCCGATTTCCGGATTGGTTGCGGTCCTCGAGGAAGCGCGCGCTGCCGGCGAGCTAGTCAAATCCGGCTGGAAGCCAAAGCGCACCATTATTTTCTGTGCGTGGGACGGCGAGGAGCCTGGTCTTCTTGGTTCGACCGAATTCGCGGAAGAACACTATGACGAATTGCGTGCCCACGCCGTCGCGTACATCAATTCCGACGGAAACGGCCGCGGCTATCTCAACATCGAAGGCTCGCACACGCTCGAAAAATTCAGCAATGATATTGCCCACGAAATCTCCGACCCGGAAACAAAACTCAGTGCCTGGAAGCGACAGCAACTTCACGAAATCGCCAACGCCAAAACTCCCGAGCAGCGCGAGGAAATTCGTAAGCGTACCGATCTTCGTATTCCCGCGCTCGGCTCCGGTTCGGACTACACCGCGTTTCTACAGCACGACGGCGTGGCTGCGCTTAACATCGGTTTCGGGGGAGAGGACGGCGGAGGGATCTACCATTCCGTGTACGACGATTTCTACTGGTTCACGCACTTTAGCGACACGGATTTTGTCTACGAACGCGCCCTCGCCCAGACCGGCGGCACGGCCGTGCTGCGTCTGGCGGATGCGGATTTGCTGCCATTCGAATTCGGCGATTTTGCGGACACCGTGCAAACCTATTTGAAGGAACTGAAAGCGCTCTCGCAGAAAATGCAGGATGACATTAAAGAGCGCAACCGGGAACTCGAAGAAGGAGTTTTCAAGGCCACGAACGATCCCAAGCGGCCACTCCTTCCTCCACCGGCGGAAGTAGTTCCGCCCCACTTGAACTTCGCGCCCATGGAAAATGCTACGGATGCGCTAACGAAAAGCGCCGCCGATTATCGCAAAGCGCTTGAGCAAGCGAATTCGAATGGCGGCGCGGCGCTGGCTTCAGCTTCCCTCGCCGAAGTGAACAAGCTGCTCATCGAGAGCGAACGCAAACTCACCAACTCCGAGGGCTTGCCGAATCGTCCCTGGTTCAAACACCAGCTCTACGCCCCCGGTTTCTACACGGGGTACGCCGCGAAAACGGTGCCAGCGGTCCGTGAAGCCATCGAACAAAAACAGTGGAAGCAAGCCGATGAGGCAATCGTCGTCGTCGGCCACGTTTTGCAAGGTGAGGCCGAGCTCATCTCTTCTGCCGCCGCGAAACTGACGGCAGCAACGGCACACTGAACCGGAAAGGGTGCGGCCATCCCATCCTATAACCTCGCGATCGTGGGTTTTGGAAATGTGGGCCGCGCGTTTTTGCGCCTGCTCATCTCGAAAGAGACGGAGCTGCGCCGCCGCTACGATGTGCGCTGGCGGCTTGCAGGCGTAGCCACGCGCCGCTACGGCTGGGTCGCAGATCCCGATGGCCTTAATCCTCTGGCTGTCCTCAATGAACACTGGCCGGCCCCGCCTTCACAACCGTGTCGCAATGTTCGCGAGTGGCTGGAAAAAGCCCGCGCGGATGTTTTGTTTGAAGCCAGCTCACTCGACGCGCAAACGGGCCAGCCCGCCATCGACCATCTAAAAGCCGCGCTGGAGCTCGGCGCGCACGCCATCACCGCGAACAAAGGCCCGATCGTCCATGCCTTTCATGAGCTCACATCACTCTCCCACGAAAAGCAGAAGAAGTTTCTCTACGAAGCGACCGTCATGGACGGCGCACCCATCTTTTCACTGTTTCCCTTGGGCTTGCCGGCCACGGTTCTTCAGAGTTTCTCCGGCGTGCTCAATTCCACCACCAATGTTGTCCTCACGGAAATCGAAAAGGGCCGCTCCTTCGACGAAGCGGTGAAACGCGCACAGGCGCTTGGTGTGGCGGAAACGGATCCATCGGCGGACCTCGATGGCTGGGACTCTGCACTGAAAGTTGCCGCGCTGACCATCGTCCTGATGGGCGTGCCCATCGGGCTGGAGCAGGTGCAGCGCATTGGCATCCGCGAGCTCAGCGAAGAAAAAATCCGTTCCGTGCGCGCCGCCGGAATGCGCTACAAACTCGTCTGCCGCGCCGTGCGCCGCGGCGATACCGCGGATTGCACCGTACAACCCGAGTTGCTGCTGGCTTCCGATCCGCTCGCGAATCTGGAAGGCACGAGTTCGGCCATCCGGTTCGATTTGGATGTATTTAGCCTATCGTTTGTGGAACACAATCCCGGGATCGAGGCGACCGGCTACGGACTGCTCGCGGATTTTCTCCGCGCCGTGCAAGCCTAGCGCGTTATCCCGCGCGAGTTCCATCTGGCACGACGCGTTCTGGAACGGAAAGCGCAGGCGTGATGCCGTCCGCGTAGCCAATGTCAAACAACATGCCTTCTGAAATCTCGCCCGCCATTTTGCGCGGTTCCAAATTCACGACAAACAAGGCCTGGCGACCTTCGATCTCTCGCGGGTTTTCGCGTTCTTTTTTGATCCCAGCAAGAATCGTCCGCGAATGATCGCCGAAATTCACCGTAAGCTTCATGAGTTTATCGGAGCGCGGAACCTCTTCGACACGCTCGATGGTTCCCACACGAATATCGAGAGCCTCGAGCGCTTCGATGCGAACGACAGGCTTGACGGGCGCGGGAGCAAATTCAGCCATAATTCACCGCTTGTATTCTGCTACATACGCAGGCGTGGGAATCGCCGGATCGCACTTCTCGTCGCGGATCGGCGCGCCTGGCGCGAAGTGAATAGGAATCACGCCGGCCCAGATCGGCAGAGCATAGTCGGGAGTGTCATCCTCTGGCGGGCCCACGCGTATCTTTGCCGAAACTTCGGTCAGCGGCAGCCGCAGGATGCTAGTGGCCTTTAATTCCTTTTCGTTGGGCTGGCGCGCGTCCTTCCAGCGGCCGGGGAGAATCTTCTCCGTGAACAGGCGCAGTGCTTCGAGTTTCTCGTCCGGGGCATTTACAAGCGTGGCGTTGCCAAGTGCAACAACGGAGCGGTAATTCATCGAGTGATTGAACACGGAACGTGCCAGCACGAAGCCATCCGTAAGCGTCACCGTAATGCAAACGGAAATTCCTTCGCTCACATTGCGCAACATGCGGCTGGCTGCGGAGCCGTGAAAATAGATGGCGTCGCCGATGCGCGCAAACAGCGTGGGGATCACGTAGGGCTGGTCGTTGACGGAGAAACCGACGTGGCAGACAAATCCCTCGTCGAGAATTTTGTCAATCGTTTCGCGATCGTACGCGCCGCGATGCGATTCGCGCACCACGCGCGTGCGCTCGGTCGGCGGGATAGCTTCGGGCACAATGCACCTCATGGAAAAGCGTGGCGCGAAGCCGGCCGGTTCGTGGCCGCTCATTTGATTTATAGCCGGCGCCAAAGCGGCATGTGTGAGGAACAACCGCAAGTATCCTATCACGTACAAACCGGCGCGAATTCGAGGCCGGCAGACCACCATCGGAAAATGTGGTCCCAATTTGGATGCTGCGTACCCCTACAACGCGAGCCTTACGTGTGAGAAACTAGCGGACTTGAGATCACCATCCTTCGCAGTCGGGAAAGAGCGTATGAGTACACCTGTGATGCATAGCGCCGAGGCAGAATCATTCGACATTGCTTGGGTGAGGGAACAATTTCCTTCGCTGAGTTTGCAGTACAACCACCACGGCTCCGCCTTTCTGGATGGCCCAGCGGGCACGCAAGTGCCGAAGCAAGTGATGGACGCGGTGCAGTATTATTTTTTGGGCGCCAATGCGAATACGTACGGCGCGTTTCTTACCAGCCAGCGAACTAACGAAACGATTACGTCGGCGCGCGCAGCGATGGCGGACTTTTTCAATTGCGATTCGAACGAGGTGGTCTTCGGCCAGAACATGACCACCATCACCTTTGCGCTTGCGCGTGCCATCGGACGCGAACTGAACGCCGGCGACGAAATCGTAGTGACCACGCTGGACCACGACGCCAACGTCGCGCCGTGGCGGGCACTCGAAGAAAAAGGCGTGGTGATCCGGCAAGTCGATATTCGAGAGACCGATTGCACGTTGGATCTCGACGATCTAAATAGAAAGATCACCGCCAAGACGAAGCTGGTCGCCGTCGGCTACGCTTCGAACATGGTTGGCACAATCAATCCAATCGCGGAAATCACAAAGATGGCGCACGCTGCCGGCGCAGTGATGTTTGTGGATGCTGTGCACTACGCGCCACACAGACTGATCGACGTGAAAGCGCTGGATTGCGATTTTCTGGTGTGTTCACCGTATAAATTCTTTGGCCCCCACATGGGAACGCTACACGGAAAGAAAGAACACCTGGAACGCTTCAAGCCGTACAAGGTGAGGCCGGCCACGGATGTTTCTCCCGAATGCTGGGAAACTGGAACGCAAGTCCAGGAATTGATCGCCGGAATTGGCGCGGCCGTGGACTACATCGCCGAACTTGGCCGTCATTGCGATGCAACTGTGAAGACTCGTCGCGAAGCGTTGCAAGCGGCTTATCGCGCGACCCACAAATATGAAACTGGATTGCTCACTCGATTGATCGACGGCCTGCAATCGATTCCAGAGATTCGTATTTTCGGCATCACCGATTCAAAAAGATTTGACGAGCGCTGTTCGACACTGTCGTTCCGGCTCGGCGACCATAATCCGACCAAAATTGCGACATTCCTCGGAGAGCGCGGAATCTTCACGTGGGACGGAAACTTCTACGCGTTGAACTTGTCCGAGCGCCTCGGCGTCGAACAAAAAGGCGGCGTCCTGCGCGTCGGCTTGGTCCATTACAACACCGCCGAGGAAGTGGAGCGCTTGCTAACAGCATTGCGCGAGTTCGCAGCGAGATAGTAGGACAGGCATTCCTGCCTGTCCTGTTCGAAGAGTTACCCATTAGAGCGAAAGCCCCGGGAAAGGGAAAAAAGCGGACAGGCAGGAGTGCCTGTCCTACAAGAACCAGATGAGCAAACGACCAAAGCCCATTGTACTGACCGTGCTGGACGGATGGGGCTACCGCGCAGAGACGAAGGGAAACGCGATCGCGCTGGCGCGGAAGCCGGCGTATGACGAGCTGATGAAGAAATTTCCCAACATGCTCATCCATACGTCGGGACCGTTTGTAGGATTGCCCGAAGGGCAAATGGGAAACAGCGAAGTGGGGCACATGAACATGGGAGCGGGCCGGATCGTCCACATGGACATCACTCGAATCGACCTGCTGATCGCGAACAAGCAATTGCAGAACGTGCCGCTCTTTCAGCAGGCGATGGAGCGCGGGCGCACCCGGCAGTTGCATTTTATCGGGCTGCTCAGCGATGGCGGCGTGCACTCACACATCCAGCATTTGTTCGCGCTGCTGGAAATGGCCAAGCAGCAAAAAGTGGAAAACGTCTTCGTGCACTGTTTCATGGATGGGCGCGATACCCCGCCGAACAGCGGACGCGATTACGTGCGGCAGTTGCAGCGGAAAATGCGCGAGCTGCACGTGGGCCAGATCGCCACGCTTGTAGGGCGCTACTACGCGATGGACCGCGACAACCGTTGGGAGCGTATCGAGCTCGCTTACAACGCGATGGTTCATGGAGTAGCGGAAACGCGAACGGAAGATCCGACCACCGCGCTGCAACGCAGTTACGAAGCGGACGTGACGGATGAATTTATCAAACCGATTGTGATTACCAAGGGCGACGGAGCTTCCGGTAAGCCCGTGGGACTGATTCGCGATGATGATGCGGTGATCTTTTTCAATTTTCGCGCGGACCGCGCGCGGCAGATGACCTACTCGTTGGCTGCGCCGGATTTCGATAAATTCGTGGACGCGAAACGGCCGAAGAACCTGTTTTTCGTAGGAATGACGCAGTACGAAAGGAAGTGGCCGTGGCTGAAGTTTGTGATTGCGCCGGAGAAGCTCGAACATATCCTCGCGCAAGTGTTTGCTGATCTGCAGTACAAAAATTTGCGCACCGCGGAGACGGAGAAGTACGCGCACGTGACCTATTTTTTCAACGGCGGCGTGGAAAAACCATTCGCCGGAGAAGAGCGAATTCTAGTGCCGTCTCCGAAAGTCGCGACCTACGACTTGAAGCCGGAAATGTCCGCCGCGGGAATTACGGACACGGTGGTGAAAGCCATCGAGAAAGGTGAGTTCGACGCCATCATCATGAATTATGCCAACGCGGACATGGTCGGACATTCCGGAAAATTGGAAGCAGCGATCAAAGCCGTGGAAGCGGTGGACGCGGGACTCGCGCGAATCTATCAGTCGTTGAAGCCACGCGGCGGAGCGTGGATTATCACCGCCGACCATGGCAACGCCGAGACCATGATTGACCCGGTGACCGGCGGCCCGCACACGTATCACACGACGAACCCCGTGCCGTTTATTTTGGTGAGCGATGACGACAAGTTGCGTTTAAAACCCGGAGGCTCGCTGCGGGACATCGCGCCAACGATGCTGAGCGTGCTGGGACAGCCGTGGCCCGCGGACATGACGGGCACGGATTTGCGCGTCAGCTCGTAATCATTCCATGAATCGCACCAAACCTGCAGAAACAAAACTTGTGATTTGCGTGTGGCATCCGTTTACGGAGTGGCGGCCGAAACCAATATTGGCGGAGGCCATCCGGAAGCGGTGGCCGGAGATGCGCGTTGTGCATTTGCCCAACTACGACCGGTTGCCGGAAGAACTGCCGGATACGGATATTTTCGTGGGCTATTCGCTGCGCGCGGAGCAATTGAAGGACGGGAAGAAGCTGAAGTGGATTCATTCTACGGCCGCGGGCGTGGCGCAATTGATGTATCCGGAGCTGAGGGATTCGGGGATTCTGGTGACGAATCCGAGCGGCATTTTTTCCGTGCCGATGGCGGAGCACGTCATCGGGTTGCTGCTGGCCTTGGCGCGAAATTTTCCTGATTCCGTCCGGCAGCAAGATCGCGCGCGATGGTCGCAGCAAGAGTTGTGGGACAAGCCACAACACCTGACGGAGCTGAACGGAAAGGTCCTGCTCATCGTCGGGTACGGCTCCATCGGCAGGGAAGTGGCCAAACGCGCGAAGGCCCTGGACATGCGCGTGTGGGGCGTGACGCGCTCCGGCCAAGGCGACCGAACGCAAGCAGAAAAGATGTTCGCGGCGGCGCAATTGCAAGAGGCATTGCCGGACGCGGACTACGTGTTGATTGCGGCGCCGGAAACTGCGGAAACGAAGCATCTGATCGGCGCAACACAAATTGCAAGAATGAAACGCGGAGCGCGGCTCATCAATGTGGGCCGCGGTTCTTTGCTTGACGAAGCAGCTTTGATCCACGCGCTGGAACTCGGATCGCTGGGCGGCGCGGCGCTCGATGTGGTGCAGACAGAGCCGCTGCCGGCGGAAAGCCCGTTGTGGCGAACGCCGAATCTAATGCTCACTCCGCACACGAGCGCGGTCAGCGACAGATTGTGGGAACGCGAGACCGCGCTGCTAATGGATTTGCTCGAGAGATGGTTTGACGGACGCGAGTTGTTCAATCGAGTCGATTTCGCGCGCGGCTACTGAATTCGAAAACAGAAATTAGAAAATTGAAACTAGAAATTCGCAAACCGCACTGAAGGCAAGGTCTTTCTATTTTTCAATTTTCATTTTCCAATTTTCGGATTTTTCAGTCGCCGACCCCGCCCTTGGGGGCCTGGTAGCCCTCGCGGGCGTACACCTGGAGTTTCTGGTTCTTGCCTTTTTTATCGGGGATCGACAGAGGGCCGCCGTCGGGAGCGACCAACTCGACTTTGATCTTATGAAATTTGCCGTCTTTCGCGCCGTTGGTCGGCGAATAGGAGAGGCTGTACTGGTGGCGCAGGAATGCGGCGACGCTCTGCATAATGCCTGGAATTTCTCCATCGAATTGCGGAAACCAGGCAAAGCCACCGGTCTCTGACGCGAAAGTCTTGAGCTGATTTTCGGCCTGCAGGTAGCTCATGTGTGACCCGAGAGAACCATGTGTCTCAAGAAAATTGGTGTAGATCTTACCGAGGCCGATGCAGAAAATCGTGACGTCGCTGCCGCGGAGCTGCTTCATGGTCTGGTCGAGGGTGTGTTTGGAGAACGTGTCCACGCCGCTAGCTAGGACGAGGATGGATTTCTTGCCGTTCACATCCTTCAGGCGATCAGTGGTTTCGAGAATCGCGTCGAAGACATTGGATTCGCTGAAGCCAGGGAAATAGAGATGATAGATGGCGTTGCGGACTTCGTCCTTGTTTTGCGTGAAGTCCGTCTCGAGGTGGGTATTCATGTCGAACGTTTCGAGGGCCACCCAGTCCTTTTGCTGAAGTTGGGGGAGAAAGGCGTCCGCCCAGTAACGGGAGTAGGAGGAAAAAAAGTTGTAGAAGCCACGGCTGCTGAATTCGATCAGCATAACTGTAGTGATAGGAGCTTCCGTGGGAGCGAAATTGGTGATGGTCTGCGGCACGCCATCGTCGGTGACACGAAAATTCTCTTTCTTGAGGCCGGTGAGAATATCCCCATGCTGCGTGGTGGCCACGACGTCCAGGGTGACAATGGGAACTTCAACGGCGATCGTGACGCCGGCCTGTGGGGGTTGCTGGGCCGGCGTGGGCGTTGGGGGCGAAGCCGGATTTTGCTGCTGTTGCGAAGGCGGAGGCGCGCCACCCTGCGGGCCCGTGGGAGCCTGGGCGTAAACAGAGTGATCGGCCAGCGGCAATGCCAGCGCCGTTGCCAGAACTGTGAGTAAAACTACGGAGAAAATGGCCTTCATTGTGAACCCCTCGATTCGCCTTCAGAATATTCTAAATCAAGCCCGAAAACACTCAGCCTGCGTCACCGCACCCGCGCGGTGGTTGAAACTTGGCAACGTGCAGGCAAAGCCGCGGCCACGCCCCCATACCTGCATGTTAGTATGAAGCACAATCGACGCAAAACGTTTGCTGAGACGGCTATGAGATGGCCCATTTTCTGAGGAGGATGGCTTCGTGAACTGGAAACACAAGATGCAGGTGCTGGCAGGAGCCGCCGCATTGACATTGGCGACAGGTCTGCCGATTGGGGCGCAAGTGTCGCCCGCGACGGGACCGGGAATCCCGGGGAATCCGTCGCTGATTGGAGATACGTCCGCCGTGGCCCGCGAGGCGCAGGGCTGGCTGGCGGATTTGGTGCGCATCGATACCACGAATCCGCCGGGAAACGAGCAAGCCACCGCGAAATACATTGCCGGTGTGCTGGAGAAAGACGGGATCACGCCGGAGCTTTTGGAAGTAGCACCCGGGCGGACCGCCCTGGTGGCGCGGTTGCGCAGCACGGCGATGGCGGATCCCGCGCGGGCACTGCTCCTCGTGGCGCACATGGACGTGGTTGGTGTGGACAAGTCCAAGTGGACGGTAGATCCATTCGGCGCGGTGATCAGGGATGGCTATCTGTACGGCCGAGGCGCGATTGACGATAAAGGAATGCTGGCGGCGAATCTGGCGGCGTTCATTGCCTTGAAGCGCTCCACTCTGCATCTGAACCGCGACGTGATTTTCCTGGCCACGGCCGACGAAGAACAGGGCGGAGACGCGAGCATCAAGATTCTGATCGCCAAATATTGGGACAAGTTTGCGGCGGGATTCGCGCTGAACGAAGGCGGCGAAGTGGTGCTCAAGAACGGCAAGGTGCAGTACGTCGCGGTGCAGGCCAGCGAAAAAGTGCCGGTAAACGTTGCTGTCATCGCGCGCGGCACGTCCGGCCATGCTTCGCAACCGACCAAGGACAATGCGGTGGTGCACCTGGCTGCCGCAATCGAAAAAATTGGAAACTATTCCGCGCCGGTGCGATTCACCACAATTGTGCGGCGGTATTTTGAACAGCTCGCTGCCGTCGAAGATGATGAAGTCGCAAAGTGGATGCGTTCGCTGGATACTGCGGACCGCGGCGAACACGCGCAGAAAGTGATTTCCGACATGAGCCCGCTGTGGAATTCGATGCTGCGGGATTCCATCGCGCCGACGATGCTGACGGCGGGCGTGCGGGCGAACGTGATTCCTGCAGAAGCACGCGCGATCCTGAACATCCGGCTCTTGCCAGGGGACACCATTACCGTTTTGCTGGCGGACCTCACGAAACTGGTAAACGATCCACAAATCCGTTTTGAAGTCCAGCCGGACGCCGGGCTGGCAGCGCCGCCCTCTTCGCTGGAGTCCGATTTTTATGCCACAATCACAAGAGTCGCTGGGAAGGAATACGGCGATGCCCCGGTGATTCCGTTTCAGTCCACCGGAGCGACGGACTCCGCGCAGCTGCGGCTCCACAACGTGCAGGCTTACGGATTGATGCCGTTCCCGCTGCCGGCTGAGGATTTCCGGCGGATGCATGGAGATGATGAACGAATTCCACTGACAGCCTTTGCCAAGGGAGTGGATGTGCTGGCGCGCATCACCGCCGAATTCGCGGTCATGAGATAGCTAAGCGAAGAACCAAATCGTGAGGATTGAAAAAAGGCCGTCGTTTTTCGCATCCATCCGGCAAACAATACTTACAGACTGGAAATCGTAGCCCACAACAAGAGCATGAGTTTTCGCCATTCCAAAATTGTCTGCACCATTGGGCCGGCAAGCCGTTCGCCGCGGATGATCGATCGCCTCTTTTCCGCGGGAATGGACGTGGCGCGGCTCAACTTTTCGCACGGCACGCACGAAGAGCACGCCAAGAACATTTCCACGCTGCGCGCGGCAGCCATCGAGCACGAAAAGCCGATCGCGATTCTGGCCGACCTGCAAGGGCCGAAGATCCGCACGGGAGCATTGGCGGGCGGCGGGCCGGTGTTGCTGCGGGCTGGACAACGCTTCATCATTACGACGGCCAAGGTGCTGGGCGATTCGACGCGCGTGAATACCGTGTTTACGCCACTGCCGAGAGAGGTTCATCGCGGCGACCGCATCCTGCTTTCAGACGGTTTGATTGAATTGCGCGTCGAACAGGTGCGCGATTCGCAGGTGATTTGCGAGGTCGTGAACGGTGGTGCGCTCGGGGAGCACAAAGGAATCAACCTTCCCGGAGTGAAGCTGCGCGTGCCCGCGCTGACGCCGAAAGACCGCGCCGACCTGGCCTTTGCGATGAAACATGGAGCCGATTACATCGCCGTGAGTTTCGTGCGGCGTCCCGAAGATGTGCTGCTCGCGAAACAGTTGATTCGCCGCGCAGGAAAAGAAACGCCAGTGATCGCCAAGCTGGAGAAGCCGGAAGCCATTGAGAATCTGGATGCGATCTTGCGGGCGGCCGACGGCGTGATGGTGGCGCGCGGCGACCTGGGCGTGGAAATGAATCCGGAGCGTGTGCCGGTCGTCCAGAAAACGATCATTTCGAAGGCGCGCGAGTTTCGCAGGCCGGTGATTACGGCGACCCAGATGCTCGAGTCCATGACGGAGAATCCGCGGCCGACGCGCGCGGAAGCCTCGGACGTGGCCAACGCGATTTTCGACGGCTCAGACGCGGTGATGCTTTCCGCGGAGACGGCCAGCGGGAAATATCCGATCGAGGCCGTGGAGATGATGGCGCGGATCATCGAAGAAGCAGAAGCCAGCATCCATGAATTTCCGCGGCCTGCCACCGAAGAGCAGTTGAAAGTGGCGGAGACGGTAGCGGAGCTGGTGTGCCACGCTTCACGCGAACTGCACATGAAAGTGATTGCCGTGTTCACACACAGCGGATTTACGGCGCGGCTGGTTTCGCGCTACCGGCCACTGGTGCCCATCGTGGCGTTTTCGCCAGTGGCGGAGACGCGGCGGCGCATGGCGCTGATCTGGGGCGTCTATCCAAGGAGCATTCAGGATGTCCAAAAAGTCGACGGGCTGGCACCCGTAGCGGAGAAACGGCTGCTCCAGGAGCGGCTGGTGCGCCAAGGCGACGTCATCGGGATCGTGGCGGGCACGCCGATGGGGATTCGCGGGACGACGAACTTCATGAAATTCCACGTGATTGGCGGAACGAAGTAAGAGTCGTCGGGTTCAGAACCCATGCAAGAAGAGGCTTGCGCGACCGGGGGGCCCTCCCCCGGTTTTTTGTAAGTGTTGATTCTAAGGAGTTGGGTTTCCCGTAAATCCTTTGGAATGAACACTTATGAAGCTTCCTGGAAGTGTTGCTTCTAAAGGAGTTAGAGGTTTACATAATCTCGGGGAGCAATGGTTTTGCTCGCACTGATTGTCTGTAGTCGGATCCGCTGACGGTAAGCGTGGGCCTGAAACGCAAAAGCGGGAGCAGGGCTCCCGCACTCGACACAGAGTTATCTACAGCTGAAAGTATACCAAATGCATATAGGTGTGTCAAGCGGGAAACAGACGGCTTGTTCGTGCCCAGCACAGATGGGTGGTTTAGTTGACCCAATTGTCTGGGCGCGAAGGAGGCTCTTTTTTGTGCTTGTTGATGTAGACCTCGAAGCGTTTGCGATTGCGTTTGTGCTGCCAGTCCGTGACAGTGTTGCGGACGCCATAGAGAAACGATCCGCGACGCAGGTACACCCAGCCGACGAGCATGCCGCCGAGGTGACAGATGTGGCTGACATTGTCGCCAGCAGAACCGAGAAGCAAGGGAAGAAAAAACTCCAGTCCTGCCAACAAAAGCACGAACGAACGCATGGACATGCGAATCGGCAGAAACATAACACTCACCTGCCGATCGGGGAACAAAATCGCGCAAGCCGCAAAAATGCCGAAGATCGCGCCGGACGCGCCGATCGTCGGCACGTCCGAGGGTGGGTGGCCAAAAAAAGTTGGTATGGTCTTGACCAGGACTTCGATGAGGCCTGCCCCAACTCCGGTGAGAAAGTAATAACGGATGAATCGCGCCTTGCCCCACACCAATTCTAGCTCGCGGCCGAACATCCAAAGGAAGAACATGTTGAAGAGGACGTGCAGGAAATCGTTGGGGTCATGGAGAAAAATGTAGGTGAACGGCTGCCAAATGCGAAGCCCAGGAAAAACGCCGGCCGGCACGAGGCCGAACCACAAGAGCATTTTTTGGTGGACGAAAGGTCCCGCGAAGACTCGAATGAGCACCTGAAGAAAAAAGACCGCGAAGGTCGCGATCACGAGCCATTGGACACCCGGGGTGATGTAGAAATTGAAACTGACCCGATAGTTCCGGATGCCCGGCCTTGAGCCCATCTTTGCAGTGTACGGCGGAGAGCCAAATCCGTCAAAGCACCGTTATCGTACCCATTGCGCGAGCCGCGCCGCAGTGGACAGCCTGTCTACCTCCTTGATTACCTAGTCCAGTTTCTTGCGGGCGAAGTAGAACAGGGAACCCGCGAGAAGGGCGAACATGAAAATGCCGAAGAGGTTGCTGGTGGAAAGCCGGGTGCCGAAAGCGTAAATTGAGCTTCCATAGGGCAAATGAATGAGAACCCGAGTGAACCAGGCAGGCGGGTGGATGAAGAGGTCAGCGCGCCAAGGAAGCCGTAACAGTATGGTAAGCCAGTGCGGCGTGTGCGTGGAGATTTCCGGATCTTGGAAAAGATTGATGATGATGCCGAGCAGGCCGAAGACGCCGCCTGCGGCGATCAGTCCGCTGGAATAGAGAGCGCCGGGGCTGGCTTCGCTTTCGTCTTTTTTCTTCGTCGTGGCTTCGACGAGCATGCGGACGAGGCCACCGGCAAACATGGCGGCCGTGGTGCCCAAGGGAAGATACGACCCCGTGGCGAAGGCCAGCGAGCGGACGCCTAGAATTTCGACGGCGATCACCAATGCCACGCCCATGAGCACCAAACGCCAGGGCAGGCGCTGATTCAGAATGCCGCTGATCACTGTGGCCATCAGACGCGCTTGTGGAGCCGGCGCTTTGTCACTGCCGATGCCTTGTGCCCACTGATACTCGATTTGGTTGGTGTTTTGGTCGTACAAGTATTCGCCGTCGGGAACCTCGTGGGCTCCCAGGGAATTGATGAGCGTGTAGGTTTTTCCGTGGTAGGTGAAGTTGTCACGTTCGACCTTCACGCCGGGCGGCAAAGACTGGATGTTGACGGGGATCTGCGTGGGCAGATACTTCTCCAGTCCGGTGTTCATCAAGTTGAGCGTTGTGCCGATGGCTAGAGTCGAAACGGTTACACCGATCAAAAGACCCATCTGCTGCCAGAACGGGGTGGAGCCAACCAGGTAGCCGGTCTTGAGGTCTTGGGAGGTGGCGCCAGCGATGGCCGCGGCGATACAGACTACTCCACCGATCATCAGCGCGAGCACTTGATAGTTCGGCGCGGTCCAGCCAGCCACGAAAAAGATTGCGCACGTGGCCATCAATGTAGCGATGCTCATGCCGCTGATGGGGTTTGAGGAATTGCCGAGAAGCCCGCTGATGCGTCCCGCGACGGTGACGAAGAGAAATCCGAAGATGACCACAAACACGCCGGCAAAAAGGTTTTGATACCAAGCGGTGGCCGCGCCCTTCATGGGATGGAAGGTGAGCAGGACCCACATCATGGCGATGATGACGATGGAGCCGACGATGACCCAGCGCATGGGCACGTCGCGGTCGATTCGGCTGGAGGCGGTGGACTGGCCCGCGCCCTCGGCGCGGACGTCCTTCAGGCCTGCGCGAAGGGCGGAGATGATTGTCGGCAGAGTGCGAAGCAGAGTGATCAACCCGGCGGCAGCGACAGCGCCTGCCCCCATCGGCCGGATGTAAGAACCCCAGATCTGGTCCGGCGTCATCAAGGGAATGGGAATCGTAGATGGATAGATGGGCGTGTTGCCGGCGAGCTGGCCGTAGAACTTGATGGCGGGCATGATCACCAGCCAAGAGATGATGCCGCCGGCGAAGAGAATGCCTGCAACTCGCGAGCCGATGATGTAGCCGACGCCCAGATATTCCGAGGTGATGGCGGCGCGGAAGGATGCGCCGGGGAACCAGCTGGGGCGGGATTCGGGTTGCGAGGTCCAGGCCTGGACCGTGTTCATGAGAAAAGTGTAAAGGCCGCCGAGGCCGAGTCCCCAGAAGACGCGGCCTGCGAAAGAACCGCCGCGTTCACCGGCGACGAGGACGTCAGCGCAGGCGGTGCCTTCGGGGAAGGTGAGATTGCCGTGCTCTTTGACGATGAGCTGGCGGCGCAGCGGGACCATGAATAAAACGCCGAGCCATCCGCCGAGAAGCGCTAGCGGGAAGATGCGCCAAAAGGTGAACTCCGAACCAAAGCCGAGGAAGATCAACGCGGGCAGCGTGAACATGACGCCGGCGGCGAGCGATTCGCCTGCCGAGCCGGTGGTCTGCACGATGTTGTTTTCGAGAATGGTGGAGCGGCCGAAGGCGCGCAGGATGCTGATGGACAGAACGGAGATGGGGATGGAGGCGGAGACGGTGAGACCGGCGCGGAGGCCGACGTAGACGGTCACGGCGCCAAAGAGCAGTCCGAAGAGCGCGCCAAGGATCACCGCGCGAATGGTGAATTCCTTGAGGGTTTCTTCGGCCGGCACGTAGGTGCGAAATTCACCCGGGGGCGCCGTGGAACTCCAAGCCCGTCCGCGAGCTCCCGATTGTTCGCTCACCGATGCCTCCCTTGTTCTGCAAGTGAATTGTGGATATAGCCGTGTGCGGGGGGATTATGCCGCAGGTGGGCGGGGCGGGGAAGAGAATCCTGTTGAGAATGAGGGCGGATCGGTTTGGCTCCCTTGACAGCGAGGGGCAACGCTTGTAGTGTCCGGCGCTAACTGTTGCTCAGCGGGTAATATTGTCAACGCGCTAGCACCCTCCCTTTGCGGTCAGGGGTGAGGTGGCGCTTCCGTGCGGCATCAGTCCGGCAGGGTGTCGAATTCGTTCAAGGGTTGGAGGACAGACGTGAGGTATTGCCACTGGGTGGAACTTGCGATCTTTTTGACTGCGGTGTCGCCGTGCAGCGCACAGACTCCGGCCCCAGCCGCCGGATGGCTGCCGATCGTTGAGGAGGAATTGAAGATGACTTCCGAGCCGAAGGCGCCCGGGGCACCGGCGATCATCCTCTATCGGCAGGTGGACCGCGACGATAGCACGCAAAAACCTCACGAATACAATTACGTCCGTGAGAAAATCTTCACCGAGGAAGGGCGGAAATACGCCGACGTGGAACTCCCTTTCGTTGATAAACAGGAAAAAATCCACGACATCAAAGCGCGGACCATACACCCTGACGGGACGATTGTGGATTTCGGCGGGACCGTTTATGAGAAAGAGATCGTCAAGGCGCGTGGGTTCAAATATCTTGCCAAGACCTTCACGCTATCCGACGTGCAGCCGGGAAGCATCATTGAATTTCAATACGCAGTGGAGTTCCGTGAAGGCGTTGTCTTCAACTCGCATTGGATGCTAAGCCAGGAACTTTATACCGAGCGCGCCAGGTTCTCCCTGAAACGATATCCATTCATGATTCTGCAAAGAACGTGGCCCAACGGGCTTCCAGAGGGGAGCACGCTTCCAACCCTACAGGGAGACACGATTCGTCTGGAATCGCAGAATATTCCCGCCTTTCAAATCGAGGATGATATGCCTCCTCCGGACTCGCTGAAGTTCAAGGTCGATTTCATTTATGGAGAAGCAGACCCCGAGACAGATCCCGAAAAATTCTGGAAGAACCGGGCCATGCGGGTGAACCTGGCGGTTGAGGGATTTATAGGAAAACACAAGGCTATCGATGAGGCGGCGGCACGGATTGTTTCGGCTACGGATTCGCCAGGAGAGAAACTTCAGAAGATCTACGCGCGGGTGCAGCAGATCCGCAACACGTCGTACGGGGCCGAGAAGACGGAGCAAGAGCAGAAACGAGAGAAAGAAAAAGAGAACAAGAACGCCGACGATGTGTGGAAGCGAGGGCAGGGAAATTGGGCGGAAATTAACTGGACTTTTGTGGCGCTGGCGCGCGCAGCGGGATTAGACGCCTACGTAGTGATGATTGCCATGAGGGACGGTGGAGTCTTTAACCCCAAACTGAGGCGCGCCTCCGATCTCAATACGAATGCGGTTCTCGTCATGCTGAACGGAATGGAAGTGTACCTGGATCCGGGCGCAGCATTCACTCCGTTTGGACTTCTGCCGGCCGGGGAAATTGGTAGCAAGGCCCTCCGGGTGGATAAGGATGGCGGCAAATGGGTGACCACAACGACCCCGGAGAGTCTTGCTTCGCAGATTGAGCGCAAGGCCGACTTGAAACTGGATGCCGATGGCTCCCTCGGAGGCAAGCTTTCCATTACCTATACCGGACTCGAGGCGGCTTTACGACGATACGATGAACGGGCCCAAGACGAGGTCCATCGCAAAAAGTTCCTTGAAGATGACGTCAAAGAATCCATTCCTACCGGAGCTGAAGTCGAACTCGTCAACAAACCGGATTGGACGAGTACCGCGCCAACGCTGATCGCCGATTTTAACGTGAAGGTGCCCAATTGGATTTCGGGAGCGGGCCGACGGGTACTCTTACCGGCAGCGTTGTTCAGCGCGGCAGAAAAGCACGCTTGCGAGAGCGCTACACGCGTGCACCCGCTTTATTTTTCCTTTAAGTACCAGAAAGTCGACGACATCTGGATTGAACTGCCCCCCGATTGGAAGGTGGACAGTTTGCCTCAACCTAGAACCAACGACGCCAATCTTGCGTTTTATGGCATGAAAGTAGAGCGTGAGAAGGACAAGCTGCATTTGCAGCGCACTCTCCGGTCGGAGCTGATGACCTTGGGACAGGAACAATACCAAGTGCTGCGCAGCTTCTATCAAGGGGTGAGGACTGGAGATGAGGAGCAAATTGTCCTGCAGCCCGGGGAAACAGCGGGCGGGAATTGAGGTCCCGGGGCTGCTTTATTTTGTTTGGGACCGATGCCCGCATTGCAGATCGAAAGGCGTCGCGGGGCGGGAAGAGGCGCGGCAGAGGTTCTCTTGACATAGACGAGGCATCCTTGTAATGTCCGGCGCTATACGGTATTCAGGTCGGCAATACAGCCCATGGCTTGGGATCCCTCTATTTCGTTGATGGCTGCGCAGCGGGCAAATGCACTGGTGACCCCAGGGCGAGGCCCGCTCCGGGCGGCACATCCCTGCCATCTGGCTGTGAATTCTGGACATAGCGCATTCCTTTCAAATTCAACTCGGAGGCACGCCGTGAATTTTCGTCGGGTGTTTTTGTTCGTCGTTCTCCTGTTGATCGCCGCCGTGGCGCGGCGGACGCCGCTGGTGAGTGGCGACGACTGGCTACCGATTACGCCGGATGAGCTGAAGATGACGAGTGAGCCGAAGGCACCGGGGGCTCCGGCGATCTTTCTGTATCGCGAAGTGGACCGGAAGGATTCAGGCACGGCGAACACCGAATATAACTACGCGAGGATAAAGATCCTTACGGAAGAAGGCCGGAAGTACGCCAACGTGGAGATTCCCTACCTGCACCGGACGACGGCGATCAGCAACATCCGGGCGCGCACGATCCGGCCGGACGGAACGATCGTGAATTTTGATGGCAAGGTCTACGAGAAGACGATTGAAAAGACCAAAGGAAACACCTACCTCGCAAAGACGTTCACGCTGACGGACGTGCAGGTCGGGAGCATTATCGAGTATCACTTTAATTACGATTTTGAAGACGGATGGGTGTACTCCTCGCTATGGGTTCTGAGTGAAGAGCTGTTCACCAAGAGAGCCAAGTTCACGCTTAAGCCGTACGAGCGCTTGTCGGTGAGATGGAGTTGGCCCGCGGGTCTGCCCGCCGGGGCGCAGGTGCCAACCGAGGAACCCGACAAGGTCATCCGCATGACGGCACAAGACATTCCGGCGTTTCAGCTCGAGGATTACATGCCTCCGGAGAACGAATTGAAGTTCCGGGTGGATTTTGTCTACAGCGAGGAAAGTGCCATCGAGAAGGACGAGACCAGGTACTGGAAGCAGTTTGGAAAGAAAAACTACGATCATGTGGAGGGATTCATCGGGAAGAGCCAGGCGATGCAACAGGCGGTCTCACAGATTGTTGCGCCAAGTGACCCTCCCGAAGTGAAATTGCAAAAGATCTACGCGCGCTCGCAGCAGGTGCGTAACTTGAGTTTCGAACCGCGGCGCACGGAGCAAGAACAAAAGCGCGACAAATTGAAAGAAGCCAAGAACGTCGCTGACGTGTGGAGCAATGGGTACGGGTGGGGTTCCGAAATTACGTGGTTATTTCTGGGGCTCGCCAAAGCCGCGGGATTCGAAGCCTATCCAGTTATTGCTGCGAGCCGCAATGAGTATTTCTTCCGCCCGGCGCGAATGAACAGCCACGAATTGAACTCCAATGTTGTGCTGGTTAAATTGAACGGCAAGGAACTGTATTTTGACCCGGGAACCGCGTTTGCGCCGTATGCGATGCTCCCCTGGCAGGAAGCGAGCGTCGGCGCGCTGAAACTTGATAAAGACGGCGGCAGTTGGGTCACAACGGCGCTGCCGGACAGTTCCGCTTCGCGCATCGAGCGGAAGGCGGAACTGACGATGACGGACGAAGGCTCATTGGAAGGGAAAATCACCGTCACGTTCACTGGACTGGAAGGGCTTTCCCGGCGGCTAGAGCTTCGGGACAAGGACGATGCCGCGCGCAAGAGATATCTCGAAGATCAGCTGAGCGAGTACGTTCCTGCCGCGATCGAGGCGGAGCTCAAATCGCAGCCCGACTGGAAAAGTTCGAGCGAACCGCTGGTCGCCGTTTATCAAGTGAAAGTTCCCGGCTGGGCGTCTTCCGCCGGGAAACGCGCCTTGCTTCCCGTGGGATTATTCAGCGCGACGGAAAAGCATTTGTTTGAGCACGCGCATCGCGAGTTTCCCATCGTTTTCGAATTTCCGTTCAAGAAAATGGATGACGTAACCATCGAATTGCCTCTGGGGTGGCAGGTCGGCAGCGCTCCCAAGGACATGGACACGGATGCCAAGGCCGCGGAGTACATTTTCAAATCGGACGGGAAGAACGGCACGGTGCACTTCAACCGGGTGTTGCGCAGCGATCTGTTTATCGTGCCCGCGGATAAGTACACGGTACTGCGGAATTTCTTTCAGGTCGTGAGGTCGGGTGATGAACAACAAATCGTGCTTCAGCCGGGAACCACATCCGCCAGCCAGTAGCCGGCGCGCGCGGACGCACCGCTCGGCGGCGTTGGCCGCCCTATTTGTGGTTGCGAGTTTGCTTTCGTCTCCGGCAGCCAAGGCGGGAGACGCTCCGTCTTGGATGCACGCGCTGGTGAACGTGCCGCTCCCCATCCACGACGAAAAAACAGATGCCGTCCTGCTCTATTCCGAAGAGATTTTGAATGTCCAGTCGAACGGGAGGATCAAGGAAACCGAACGCGCGGCATATAAGATTTTACGTCCCGATGGACGGCGCTTCGGAAAGTTGCAATTCGCGTTTACCCCCGATTCCAAGATCAACAGTCTTCACGCCTGGTGCATCCCAGCGCAGGGCAAGGACTACGAGGTGAAAGAGAAAGATACGGCGGAAAGAGGATACGCTGACGTCGAGGGCGGGGAACTGTATACGGATCTTCGCGCGAAAGTTGTGGACATTCCGGCCGCAGAACCAGGAAATATCGTGGGGTTTGAAATCGATCGCGATGCTAGGCCCTACATCCTACAAAATGAATGGTTCCTGCAGCAGACGGTGCCCGTTGCCGAAGCGCGATATACGCTCCAGCTTCCCCCGGGATGGGAGTACAAGGCAGTGTGGCTGAATCATGCAGAGATTCAGCCGACTCCCAGCGGAAGCAACCAATGGGTGTGGGAAGCGAAGAATCTTCCGGCGATCAAATGGGAGCCTGATATGCCGCCGTGGAAAGGCGTGGCGGGGCTGATGATTGTGTCGCTTGTGCCGCCCGGTGGAGTAAAGCGTGGCTTTTTGACATGGTCGGACATGGGAAACTGGTACAACGAGCTGACCCAAGGACGACGCGAGGCCTCTCCAGACATCAAGCAGAAAGTGGCGGCCCTCACGTCTTCCGTGTCAACACCGCTCGGTAAGATGCGCGCACTCGCGGATTTTCTTCAGCGGGACATCCGCTACGTGGCGATTTCGCTCGGGATCGGCGGTGTGCAACCGCATCCCGCGACCGAGGTATTCTCGCATCGTTTCGGCGACTGCAAGGACAAAGCAACGCTTCTTAGCTCCATGCTAAAAGAAGTAGGCATCGATTCCTATTATGTGATCATCAATGTAGAGCGCGGAGAGGTAACACCTGAGACGCCCCCCCACATCGGCGGATTCAACCACGCCATCCTGGCGATCCGGCTCCCCGACGGAGTTTCGGATAGTTCTCTGGTCGCGGTTGTCCAGCACCCCAAGTTGGGCCGGCTTCTTTTCTTTGATCCCACGGACGACCTCACGCCGTTCGGACAGTTGCACGGGGCGTTGCAAGCTAATTATGGAATGCTGGTTACGCCGGACGGAGGAGAGCTGATGGCGCTTCCTCAACTCGCAACCTCCGCGAGCGGAATAACGCGCGCCGCCAAATTGACACTGGATGAGCATGGGACGCTGAGGGGAGAAGTTCACGAGATCCGTGTAGGGGACTCCGCGTGGTATCAGCGGGAGATCCTTCGCAGCGTGGATAAGGACTCGGATCGCATCAAGCCCATCGAGGGCTTGATGGCTAATTCTCTCGGCGTGTTTCAGGTTACGGGGGCCACGGTCACAAATCTTAAACAAACTTCGCTGCCCTTTGAATACAAATGGTCGTTTGTCGCCCCGGCGTATGGAAAGACGGCCGGGAATCTGCTGCTAGTGCGGCCACGCGTGCTTGGAACGAAATCACGCGATTTGTTGGAGAGGAAGGAACCTCGTCAATATCCCATCGAAAACGAGAGTCCTTCGCGGGATACGGACACGATTGAAATAACGATTCCTGCCGGGTACGAGGTGGATGATCTGCCGCCGGCGGTCAACGCGGATTACAGTTTTGCGAGTTACCACAGCAAGACGGAAGTAAACGGAAACACGCTGAAGTACACGCGAACGTATGAAGTGAAAGAGCTGAGTGTGCCGGTGAGCAAAGCGGACGAGCTGAAAAAGCTGTACCGGATCATTGCCAGCGACGAGCGGAATACCGCCGTCCTAAAGCCTGCGACCCACTAACTCAAAGCGCTTCAAGCTTGCGAGGCTGCCCTTGGGGATGGTGCCCTCGGAGTGAAAAAGAGCAGCGCTGAGGGGGGTTGCACTCCCGCAAGTTTTTTCTGAAGGGCGCGTGGCGCCGCGCCTCGTGTCTCCAGTAGCAGCCCTTGAGCGATTTCGATAGGGAGATTCAGGCGATACAGGTCTGCGCGTTGGGCGTGGGAGTATTTTTCGTAACGCGGTGCGGTTTTTTCTGCGGCACGTAACAGGATTTCCCAGGGGCGGCGCTTCTGGAACCAGCGTTTCGCCAAAGCCTCTTCCCGCGTGATTTCAACAAGTGAGCGCTGCGCCCCCCCTCCGATTTCGAGGAACACGGTGCTCACTCCGGAAGCGCGGAAAGGAAGCGAAGGATCGTCCTCGGGATAAGGCGCGAGGAGTGCGGTGATTTCGCTGGGTTCCGAAGAGAAGCTATCCCACCAATAGCGATACCCGTTGTAGACCACTGTTCCGGCGCGGAAAATTTGCTGCACGCGAGCCACATTTTTTCCAGTGACGGTGAGAACCATGTCAGTAAGTTCGGCCATTCGAAAAGTCTGCCGCACGACGGGGCGCACGGTTACGTAGCCGGCGTCTTCTTCGGTGAAGCGAATCGCGATGGTTTCAGGCAGGGCCATTCGAAAGCAGTGTGAGAATGCTCAGCCCAGTTTTGAAAGGCGATCGCGGACGCGGTCGCTCAACGCTTTTCCGTCAACCGTTTTTCCCTCGAGAGAAGCTTTCGCGGCTTTCACCACGGCGCCCATCTGCTTGACGGAGTTCGCGCCAGTTTCGGAAATGGCTTTGGCGATGGCGGCATCCATCTCCACTTCGCTGGCGCCAGCGGGCAGGTACGACTCGATGATGGCGAGTTCCTTGGTTTCCTTGGCGGCCAGCTCTGGGCGGTTGCCTTTGGTGAACTGTTCGATGGATTCCTTGCGCTGCTTGACCAGCGTTTGCAGGATTTGGATGGACTCCGGCTCATCCAGCGCGCGAATCTTTTCGACTTCCTTGTTTTTAATGGCCGTTTTCATCCCGCGCAGGACGCTGAGGCGCAGCTCATCCTTGGCGCGTATGGCGTCCACCAGGTCCTTCTGGATCTTTTCGGCAAGACTCATCGCCAGTTCCTCACTGCAATGAATATAGCAGACGAGGAAAGCGGGCAGGCAAGAATGGTTGCGTATCCCGGCAAAGCATCCGCAGCGCCTAATTGACAGTGCACAAGTGGCTCGCTAACGTTGTTAGATTGCAGTGCGCGCGAAAAACGCGCCCGTAATGCCAAAGGAGCTCATGAAAGTCATCGTAGCGGACAAAATCAGCGCGCGTGGAGTGGAGTTGCTGAAGGAGCAGCCGGGGTGGAACGTCGTGCTCTCCACGAAAGAAACGCTGAATGCAGAGATCGCGGACGCGGATGCCTTGATCGTACGCAGCGCGACAAAAGTTACCGCCGATTTGCTGGACCACGCACCGAAATTGCGCGCTGTGGGACGCGCGGGCGTTGGCGTTGACAACATCGACTTGGAAGCCGCCACGAAGCGCGGCGTGTTGGTGATGAGCACGCCGGGTGGAAACGCCATCAGCGTGGCGGAACACACGTTTGCGTTGCTGCTGGCGCTGGCGCGGCAAGTTCCACGGCTGGACAAAGCGATTCATGAAGGGCGCTGGGAAAAATCCTCGGCGGCGGGCACGGAAGTGCGCGGGAAGACGCTCGGGCTGATCGGCCTCGGGCGCATCGGTAGCGAAGTCGCGGTGCGGGCCGAAGCGTTTGATATGCGCGTGCTGGGGTATGACCCGTACATCAGCGAAGCCGCCGCGCGCGAAGTTTCGGTCGAACTGGTGCCATTGGAACAACTGCTGGCCGAGAGCGATTTTGTTTCGCTGCATACAGCGCTGAGCCCCGCGACGCAGAACTTGATCAATGCCGCCAGCATCGCGAAAATGAAAACGGGCGCGCGGCTAATCAACGCGGCGCGCGGCGAGCTGATTGAAGAAGCGGCCCTGGCGGAAGCGCTGAAGAATGGAAAGCTCGCCGGTGCAGCCCTCGACGTGTTCGTGGAAGAGCCGCCTAAGAATTCTCCGCTGGTCGGATTGCCGAATGTGATTGCCACGCCGCACGTGGCGGGCTCGACGACGGAGGCGCAGGAAGAAGTGGGCACGCAGGTGGCAGTGCAGATCAAGGATTATTTGGCGGAAGGGATTATCCGCAACGCAGTGAACTTGCCGGCGCTTTCCGCGGACCAATACCGCCGAGTGCGGCCGTACCTGGAATTGGCGGAACGCCTGGGCTCGTTGGTTTCGCAAGCGGCGGCCGTGCGCCCGGCGCGAATTCGCATCCGTTACGCGGGGGAAGTGGCCGAAGTGGGCACGCACCTGTTGCGCAGCGCTGTACTGGCGGGAGTGCTGAACGCGGTGCTGGATGAGAAAGTAAATGTGGTGAACGCTCCGGCGGTGGCGGCGGCCAGAGGCCTGACCGTGGAAGAAGAAACGCGCAGGCGGGAGCATGGCTTTCCAAACACGCTGGAGGTTTCCGCGCTACCGGAAAAAACCGGCTCGGCGCAAGGATTTACGGCCGAAGGAACGGTCTTGCATGACGGCTCGCCACGCGTGCTGCAAATCGAGGGAATCCCGCTGGAGGCGGAACTCCAAGGCACCATTCTTTACTTGCGAAATCGCGACGAGCCCGGCGTCATCGGCCAGATCGGAAGCACTCTGGGCAAGCTTGGCGTCAACATCGCCACCTTTGCCCTCGGCCGCCGCGCACCTCAGCGCGGAGCCGACGCCGTGTCTCTCGTTCGCGTCGATGGCAAAGTTTCGGCTTCCGTCCTCGAGCCGATCCGCGGAATTCCCGCGATCACCGAAGCCAAACTCCTTCATTTAGGGTAGATAGAGTCCATCGGGTGTTGCGCAGAGGGCTTGCCTCGCGCTCCTCAAGCGCCGCTCTTACTACGCGCCGATCGAGTTGAGGTAACAGCGCGATCTGGGTCGCATCTGCCCGAGCGGCTTGACCGGAATCAGGCTGAAAGAAGACGCGGAGCCTTGCGCGGGGAGTGCTTGAAAAAAAGCAGCATTGAATCGAAATAACCTAGCTTGACATCCCACACAAACTGTCCTAAAAGGTTTCTCAATTGTAGCTAAAGCGAGTGGTGGGTTGGTTGCCCGGGGACGTAGTTGGTTCCAAGCGTGCTGTTTCTGTTCGAAAGCCGGTCAGGGCCGGCTGAGCTGGGCATCTAGCACTTCCCATATCGTAAACCAAAGCAATCCTCCAGGCGGAGATGGAGGTGGCGTGTGCCATTGGCGCCGCCAGTTGCATTGCCAGAGGTGTGTATTGGTGTGCCCTTTGTCCGGGGGGAAGTGGATCGTAAAGAAGTTTTTCTTACAACTTACAAACAGAAGTGAGTTTCTTCTTGGGGGTGGCACAATGAAAATTTATTTGACGACAATTCGTTCGTTGCTTCTCACGCTAATCTTTTTTTTGATTGTTGCAGGAATGACGGAGGCGCAAGACGCCACGGGCCGAATCGTGGGGAACGTCACGGATCCCAGTGGGGCGGTGATCCTGGGCGCGAAAGTTACAGTGACAAATGAGGCCACCAAGGTATCCCAGAGCACGATTACGGACAAGGATGGTTTTTTTCAGGTTCTTGCGCTGCCGATCGGCTATTACCGTGTGATTGTGGAGATAAAAGGGTTTCGGAAGCAGGTCTTCGAACACCAGAGCCTTCAGATCAACCAATCGTTGCGTCTCGAAGCCAGACTGGAAATCGGCCAGCAAAGCGAACTCGTTGAGGTAACGGAACAAGCGACAACCGTGGAAACCGTGAACGCAACGCTCGGCCAGTCTGTAACGAGCCGGCCGCTGGTGAACTTGCCGCTGAATGGCAGGAACGTGCTGGACCTCGCGCTCCTGCAACCTGGCGTGACCGAAAAGAACCCCGATGCCGGGGGCGCGGGGACCTTCAGCGTCGCCGGCGGGCGTCCGGACTCGATCACCTACCTTCTCGATGGCGGCATCAACAACGAAATCCAGGGCAATGGCGTGGTCTTGAATCCCAATCCCGACACGATCGCCGAATTCCGCATTCTCACGAGCAACTACACCGCGGAGTACGGCCGCAATGGCGCGGGGGTCATCAGTGTGGTGACGAAATCCGGAACGAACTCGATCCATGGAAGCGCGTTTGAGTTCCTGCGAAACGGCGACTTCAATGCGAATGCATTTTTTAACAAGAATAACTCCGCCAACCTTCTCCCACGGGATGACCTGAAGCGCAACCAGTTTGGCGGGACACTGGGCGGCCCAATTTCCATTCCGCACGTCGTGCATGGCAGGGACCGATTCTTTTTCTTTGTGGCGTATCAGGGCCAGCGTCTTGTGCAATCCGTGGTCTCAAATTCAGTGACCACGTTCACGCCGGCCGAGCTCCAGGGAGACTACTCACAAGCTGTTCCGAATGGCGGGCAAGTCACTCTTGCGAACGGTACGACGTTTACTTGCGCGACCCCAAGCGGATGCCCTGACCCCAACGTGTCTGCCTTTCTTCAGGCCAACCCTTACTTTCAATCGAGCGCGAGCCTTGCCGCTCAAGCCATGATTGATCCCACGAAGATTAATCCGGTTGCCGCAAAATACATAGCCACGGGCCTTATACCTACGTCCTCATCAGGAGTTCTATCGACGGCGGCACCTAGCACCGACAACAACAACGAGATCACCGGGAAACTGGATTTCCTGATCAGCCAAAAGGACAGACTCACGCTCACCCTTGGAGGATTTCGAAATCCCCAGCTCGCCCCTTACGGAACCAACGGGGCCAATGTCCCCGGCTTCCCTTCGACGAATCAGACCAACAACTATTTTGGCAATGTCGCTTACTCGCGGACTTTTTCGACCGCCCTCTTAAATGAATTTCGATTCACGGCACAACGAAAGAATTTTCTGGGAGACAAGCCCGCAGCGACAGTTCCCAGCGCGAGTTCGCTGGGATTCGGCATCACGCCCGATCTCCCAAACGGGCCTCCCATCCTGAGTTTCGACAGTGGCCTTACAGTCGGTCTGAGCCCGCAAGGACCGCGGTATGAGATCAGCAACGCTTACAACTACACGGATACTATCACCTGGGTGAAGGGCCACCACACATGGAAGTTCGGCGCCGGGCTGGCCTTCTATCAGAACAATACGACCTACGATTTTTATGGAGACGGCATTTTCTCGTTTCTGGGGCCGTATTCTCAAGGTGGCATCGGCACGGGCAATAGCTTCGCGGATTTCCTGCTCGGGATTCCCAACAATCTCTTTGAGGGTCCCAACGCGGTCAACAACCTTCGGAGCAAGGCGAGCTACGGATTTGTGCAGGACGAATGGCGGTTGAAAACCAATTTCACGCTTAGCTTGGGGCTCCGTTACGAGTACAACACGCCGAAGCTCGACACCGCTGGAAGGACGTTTTCCGTTGTACCGGGAGACCAATCGACCCGATTTCCCAACGCGCCGCTGGGTCTAGTATTCCCAGGGGACAAGGGCGCGCCACGCGGTGCGAATTTTCCGGACAAGGACAATTTTGCGCCTCGGATTGGATTCGCATGGGATCCTGGGAATAATGGCAAGACGAGCATCCGCGGCGGCTTCGGCATTTTCTACGACATCCTGAAGGGCGAAGACAACCTGCAGTTCAATGGCGCGCCACCCTTTTATAGTGAGACGGGGCCCTTCTACAGCGCAGTCGGTCCGGGTCAGTCCACGACGGTGCCATATTTCAGTCAGCCGTGGACTTCCGGGGGCTTCGCCCAGTCGCCGTTTCCATCTCTGCCACCCACTCCCAGCACGGACTTCGTGGCCGCGGGTTTTCTTCCCCTCGATCTCTCGGGCGGCGTCTATTTCGTGGATCCGCATCTGCATACGCCTTACACCTACCAGTACAACCTGAGCCTGGAGCGAGAACTCGCTAAGAACCTGATGGCTGAGATCAGCTACGTCGGGAGCAGTTCGAAAGGGCTCACCGCGCTCGTGGACATTAATCCGATGATTCTAGGGGCGGCCACGGCGACGCGGGTCTTAAACGTCAATCAGCCGAATGCCGAGATTAGCGGTTATTGTGCGGCGTTCTTCAGTGCTGCTGATTGTCCTTTTGCCAGCGAGCCGGAGTTTTCAAATGTCAGCTTCGCAAACTACAACAGTCTCGAAGCCTCATTGACGAAGCGAGTCGGATCGAGCCGGTTCTTCGGGACCACCTACTTCACGCTTGCTTATACGTATGGACACAGCATTGACAACGCATCGGGGTTTCGCAACCGCACCTCCCAGGTTCCGGCCTACGATATCGGCCAGTTCCGCGGTTCCTCGGATTTCGACATCAAGCACCGCATAACGGCCAGCGGCGGATGGGATTTGCCTTTTGAGCAAGCCTGGAAGTCCGGACCGAAGCCGCTGCTGAGTGGATGGAGTTTGTATCCGATTTTTAGTTGGCGGACCGGCTTTCCGCTCAACATCAGCTCGGGTTACTCACTTGATCCATCGCTACCAGGGCCTTCCGGAGCCGGAGATGGATTTCTCTCGAATGCGGTGTTCGTCCCGGGGGTCAACAACATTACCATCCTGAATCCGAAGACTCCGACGACGCTGGGGGGCACTACTGGGAATTTCTTTTTCGACCCGACTGCTTTTAGCGCGGCAGTTCCTTCCGGGTACGGCCTGTCGCGGAATTTCTTTCGTGGGCCCGGCCGGACCAATCTTGATTTAGCTTTGGCCAAGACAACCCAGATTAAAGAAAACTTGAAGCTGGAGTTCCGGGTGGAGGCGTTCAACGTATTTAATCACACTGAATTTGCGAACCCGGACACGAACATCAATAGCCTCACGTTCGGGCAGGTGACTACGACCACTATCGGAAGCGGCCCGGCCGCTGTAGAAACGCAGCGCATTCTACAACTTGCGCTGCGGTTATCGTTCTAGCTCGTAGCTACAATTTCGGAGCATCGCTGGGTGGCGATATCTCCCGGCGGTATTCTTGAATGGCACGCTACCTCCGGTGATGATTTTCTATACTGCAGCGTAGCTTGGAGATCCACAGTCTGGCAGCGGCCGGGAAGCTATGCTAATCTGAGAGTCCGGCTTGGGCTGCGGAAACGCGTCCAGGCCTATCGGTCGGGGCGTAGCGCAGCCTGGCTAGCGCGCCTGGTTCGGGACCAGGAGGTCGATGGTTCAAATCCATTCGCCCCGACCACTTTAATTCTTCCCTCTCATACACTTACGCATTTGCGACGCAAACGTGTGCTTCACGCGTGATTTCTGACGTGGAAGATCCACTCTTCGAGAACGGCCGGCTCCGATTGACACTGCTGGCAGCCTCGCCGGATGTGGGACGAAACTGAATTATGTGCGTTAGTGCCTTCCTAGAATGTCTTGTAGACCATTTCTGGCGCCGGCCGATTTGAAAGCATGACGACGCCAAGTGTAATCACCAAAAGACCTGTAGCCCAAGCAGTGCGCCAATAGCGCGAGTAGAGAAGGGAGACGCCACCAATTTGAATGGAAAGAGCAGCGCTCCGCAAAGCCTCCCAACGGGCAAGCGCAACTGCTGCACCGACCCAAATGATGAGCCATACGGCGATGGCCTCCCGCGGGCCAATCGCCGAGAAAATTGTTTTCACTTGGGGCCAATCGGACCAGAACCAGATCAAGCTGAAAACGAACCAAGAAAACGTGAGGCCGCGAGAAAACGCAACGTAGAAAGAGTTGGACGCAAGAGCGCGATACTTCTTTTTGCCGAACCACCGGGCCATAAGGATTTGATAGAGCTTGTTCATGCTGACGCCTAATCCCTGAAGAAATCCGAAAAAGACAAAAGCAGAAGTCTGGCCATGCCAAATGCCGATCAAAAAGAAAGTCACAAAGAAGGAGAAGACTGCCCACGCGGGCTCGAGTTGAGGAGCGGGAAAGCGTCGCATTAAATTCATCACAAGCGGGTTGTAGACGTAGGTTTTGAGCCATTCGGAGAGCGTAATATGCCAGCGGCTCCAAAACTCGATAAAACTTTCGGAAGAAAAAGGCCTGCTGAAGTTTTCCGGCAGCGCAATACTGAGCAGCCGAGCGATGCCAATCACGACGTCAATATAGCCCGAGAAATTGCAGTAGAGGAAAAAAGGATAGGAAGCGAAGGCGAGAATGGCTGGAAGCGTATGTTGCGTTCTCGGGTCTGCCTGGGACAGTTGGATTATGGCGTTGGCGTGAATAACAGAGAATGCCAGCGCCGCGACGTTTGTTTTGAAGAAGCCTATTATGATGCGCTCGATGGCAATGCCGATGTCCGGCCAGGAAGGCCTCGGGCATGAGGGCGACTCCACCATTGCCGTGAAATCCTGAAACCTTTGAATGGGACCTGAAACGAGCGTAGTGAAATTGATGGTATAGAGCGCATATTGAAGCGGACTTACTTTTTCCTTGAGAAGCCCGTTGTGGGTGTCAATGATCATGTGCAGAGTGCGAAATAAAATGTAGGAGAGGCCGACAGTCAAATAGGGGAAAGAGAGGAAGAAGTGATGGGGGAGAAAGGTATATTTTTTTAGCCAGATGAAACAAAGGATTACAAGAATAAGCGTAATCGGAAAGGACCAAGAACGAGTGGGTTGCGCGAGCCGCAGGCCCGCGTAACCGAGACCCAGGAAAGCCATCAAAGGCAGAAAAAATCGAAAATCATGCGTGAACGAGATCAAGAAATAGCAACTGGAGGCTAGCAGCACGAATTGCCGCCATCGCACAGAGCGGAAGAGTTGATAGAAAATGACGGTGATGAGTGAAAACGCCAGAAATTGGAGTGACGGATTGCCCATAGCGAACCTCAGTGTTCGCCTGAACTTCTTGCAGGCGCGGACAAGGAGCCCCACTCTCTGAAATAGTCGACAAGAATGCGAGTCAGTAATTCGTGGAAAGTTCCGGTGGGATGCCCATCCACGCGATAGTAAAGGTCCGCGGCATTCGGCGCATTCTTCAAATACGGAAGCAGATCGATGTACGCCACGCCATGCCTTTGCGCGGTGGCCTGCATCTGCTGCGGGAAAATGTATGGGTCCATATGCGGGATCTGAGCATTCGACCGAATCATGACGACTTCCGCGCGATTGGGAACGGCGATCATGAAGCAGGGCACATGGGCCTCTCGCGCTCGATCCGCCAATTTGCCCACGATCATGTCAAGGAGAGCGAACCTCTTTTCCCCGAGAGGCGGCGTGGGCTGGCGAGAAACATCGAGAGGGTCGCCGTAGTTTTGGACCGCGCGTAGAAGGAAAGATTCATCCGCTAAAAGGAAATGTTGAATCATATAGACGACGCGGCTATTGGCAAGCAGGTGGCGCACCTTGACCCAAGTGCCGACATTCAGCTTGACAGAACTGACCGGGCCGGCGTCCTGCGGCAGTTCACTCTCGAGGCGGTCCATTCGTATGAGATCAAATGGCATAACGAAATAAAAGATCGCATCCGGCTTGAGCGAGAGCACCTCATCGAGGACCATCTCGTTTTTTGACCAGTCACGGCCGACACCACCCAAATTTTGAAATTCAATGGGATGCCCCAGAACTTCGGCGAGCCCGGGCGCTGCACGGACGGCTATGTGCTGGTCGTATGGAACATCCAGCCCGAACGCGGCAGAGCTTCCCATCAGAACAATGCGGAGGGTACCCTGCGGCTTGGGACCACACGAGGTTGTGCCGCGGTAACCACACTCATTGTATTCATAGCGAATCCAGGGACCCTCCGCGTTTTTCCGCATTGTGGAACAATTGGGCGCGAAGCGATTACCCAATACGGGATCCACGCTGAAACAATCGTCACGCATTTTTTCCGGCCAGATTTTTCGGGTGGTAAATTCGGCTGCTCCTATCATCAACAGAACCGTCAACAGGCTAATCAAAGGTAGAAGAAGGAGATCTTTGCGGGGAAGGGAGCCTTTCGTTGGTTCAAAAGTCATTGCGCAGCGAGGCTTTCCGAATGAACGACCATGGGGGCGGCGAGCACGTTTGCGCCCTCGACCGGGAGCAGCCATTCCGTGGAGCCATCCGGGTGCGAGGCCACATGGGAAAAGCCGAGATTGGAATAATGGTGTTCAACCAGGCTGTTGCGATCCGTCGGCAGGTAGAACCCACGAATAAACTGGATGCCTTTTTCCAAGGCGCGAACCAAAATTTCCTTGAGCACCATGTTTTCGACGCGCCGGCCCAAAACACGGCAACTCATGAGCCAGGTGTCGATTACCCATTCCAGGTCGGAACTTGCGCGGCAAATTACGACGCTAATCATGCCGTTGTCCCCGAACGCGTCGCTCAGCCGGACTTGCATGGTGAAGAAATCGGAAGAAGCCTCAAAGGAAGCGACTTCCGCTTCGGTGTACCGCCGGGTGGTGAGATTGAATTGATTGGACTTGTTTATGAGCTGAGCGATTCGTTTTCTGCCGGTTTCCTCAAAGGGCTGAAACCAGATTTCCATTTGAAGAGATTCGAGATAGCTCTCGATGTCCGTCACCTGCGACTGCAGGGCGGCGCGCCGGGCGTTACCTTGATAGAATTCCGCCCGGTTTGAGTCTTCCGTAGAGAAAGAAGTCGATTCAAAATACCCTGCTGAACTGAGGGCGAGGGTGTAGAGGGCAGGGTCTTCCGGCATTTCAGGAACGGCGACCTGCGGAAGTGTCCTGCGGACGAGTTCCCTTTCAAACGGATTGTCGTCCACAAAGACAAAAGATTCCAGCCCCAAGGAGAGCTCTTTGGAAATCGCGATCAAGTTGGAGGGCTTGTCATTCCAATTGGCCTGAAAGACAGCAAAGTGTTCTTCCCGGAGAAGCATTTCGGGGTGTTGGCGGAAAGGGAGGCGAGCGGTTTGATCATTATTTTTCGAAGAAACCGCCAGCACGACGCCCGCGTTTCGCAGCGTGAGAAGATATCGCTGGAAATCGAGAAAGGCCTCTCCGGTCGCGTCTCCTTGGGCGATTTGGATTCCGGCCAAACCGTCGTCGCCGATGACTCCACCCCACAAAGTGTTATCGAGATCCAGAACCAAACAGCGACGGCTCTTTCCTCGCATGGCCGCAATCGTGCGGCAGACATAGTCAGCGTAGAGTGGGACGCAAGCCTCCGAGAACTGAAATTTGGCAAGGTTCCAAGCTGAAGCGGAATGCCAATTCGCCAAGCCGACCGATTCGGCGAGAGCCGCTACATCTAGCAGCACCCCGCCCATTCGCGGAACAGTGTCGCAGAGCGCAAGATTGACACGGCCCAGAACATTCGAAGGGCTTCCAGGCAATAAGCGGTCGTAGGAACCCAGAATCCTCTCTGCGGGCGCAGGGAAAGTCTGGACGATACACGGTGCCTTGGAGTTGGCGCGGACACCTTCAAGAATCACCTGTATGTAATCGAGTATCCGGTTCACGGCATCGTTTGTAGACGCGCCCAAAGTTGCCGCGATGGGCATCGCGCGCCAATCCAGCGCAATTAACACCGCGTCAGGATTAAAGCGATGCATAGAAGAATCGGGGTTGAGTATGTCCTGGACCGGTTGAGCATAGTTCGACGCAATGCACTCCAGAGCAAGCCCATAACGCGGGGCTGTCCCCGTGAGAGCTCCGAGGATTAAATCAGGAGTCCCATTCGTGACACAAGCGAGCCGGAACGGGGTGGATTTATCATCCGGCTGGACGGTCTGGCGATACTTGTGGATCGTTTTTGCGAGCCGAAGCAGTTGATTTGTATCCAGCGCAGTGGTGGCCAGCGACCGGATAATCGAGCGTCCTTGCGCTGGATCCGCGGCGATCTGTCCGCATCGGGACCGGAAGTCCGCCGGTGGCCTTACAAGCCACGATAGATTTTGCAGGAAAGAACTCATTCCGTATCTCAGTGATTTTCCAGAAATGGCCTGCGACATCTAAACGGAAAAATTAATTGCATGGCTTCACGGGTGGTTCTCAATCTTTGCGTGGAGCAGATCCATGAGGTCTCCGACTTTCTTCAGCTGCCCGGCCTCCGCTGCGCTGATTCTGACCCCAAATTTTCGTTCTGCGGTAAGCAGAAGGCGAATATGCGTCAGGCTGTCCCATCCCTGCACCTGCCTGGCAGTTAAATCCCGATGCACTACCAGAGCGTCATCTTCAAAAACATCATGGAAAATCTCGGTGAGACCTTCTTCGATTCTGTCTTTCATACGAGTGGCGCCTGAATCCCGGACGAGCAGTCATTGTTTATTGGACAATTTGAGCCATATTCCGACGCGGCTAAACGTTCCTGCCGTCGGGCTAAACTACTAGAGACAAGACGTCTGTTGGACATAAAGAGCGAACCAATCGCAATGTTCTGTTCAGAGCGCGGAATTATTACAAAATCCGGCTTTTCAACTGTGAACGCGACAATACTCCTCTGAAAATATCTTGTAATTGCAGAGTCGTGGGCGCGTTACAAGACTAGACAAAATTACGATGAACGCACTGAGCGGGAGGAGAGTTTGTCTGGCGGTTACGCGGACACAGGAGCGGAATCTTGAAACAACTGGGAGAAGTTTGAGTAGAGCCGCACGACCTCGGGCAAGTTGAGGCTGATCGTCATGAAACGCGAAGGAGACCTTGGATCAGGCGCCAGAATGGAAATGTAATATTTCGAGAACACAGGAGAAATCATTTTGAGGACTTCAAAGGGAGAATTCGAGGATACAACAGGGTCGTTGCAGCTTAAGCCGCTACTAATCGAGCAATGTTACAGAAATTTCTTTCATAGTTCAGATGTGCTTCACACGGGGTGAACAATCAACGTGGAGACTCGCGTACTGAGGGGTGCCCCGCCTAGTCCTCCTGAGGGAAATTTGAACGCGAATTGGACTGCGGTGCGCGAAAGGAGTGGAGAATGATGGCAATAAGGCTCCGCAGTACCGTGGTGTCCGTAGTCGCGTTGCTGCTCTTGGTTGTGCCGGGTGCTGGCCAAGCTGGAACATCACCAAATCCAGTTCCGGTGCTTTACCCGCTAAGCCCATCCGCGACAGTTCCAAACTCATCGCCATACACATTAACAGTTACAGGAGAAGGGTTTGTAAGTGGATCTACGGTGTATTGGAATGGAAGTGCGCTGGCGACGACGCTAGTGAGCAGTTCCAAATTGACAGCCACCGTGCCGGCTACGAGCGTTTCCGAACCGAACACGGCCACGATCACGGTGATCAGCCCGGCACCTGGCGGCGGGACTTCGAACTTTCAGTATTTCGTGGTTGAAAACCCCGTCGTACAGAACTATTTCAGTTCCCGGAGCATTACGAACCAAGTCCCCATCCTGAATGCCAATTTGACGGGGGGAGACTTCAACAACGACGGGAAAATGGATTTCATCGTGGCATCGGGCTCGACCGTCTATGTTTTGGCGGGGAATGGCGATGGCACATTTGCTCCGGCATATGGGAGCGCCGGGCCGGCCAATTCCGTAATCAACGGCATCCACGTCGCGGATATCAACGGAGACGGCAAACAAGACCTTATTATTAACGGCAAGGTTGGCACGAAAGGGTTTGTCGCGACAATGCTGGGCAACGGAGACAAGTCGTTCCAGGCCCCAGTGGTGACCAATTACTCGGGACCTGCGTCCGCGTCTACCGTCGTGGGTGACTTCAACGGAGATGGCGTTCTGGACGTAGCGCTGATCTGGGCGGGCGGTGTGAAGACCCTGCTCGGAAACGGCGACGGCACCTTCCAAGCGACCATTAACACGTTCTTTTCGACGTATGTTGGCGGGGATGGAATCGCGACCGCAGATTTCAATGGAGACGGCGTGCTTGACATCGTGATTACCGCCTCTGATCCGAGTTCAACCACCGGATTCCGCTTCGTCGGATTGCTGCTGGGCAATGGGGACGGCACATTCCAGGACGTCAGCCCGGTGGCGGGTTCCGGCACAAACTACGTCGGTTCGATTACGGCAGCAATCGGAGATTTCAACGGCGATGGAAAGCTGGACATTGCCACCGCAATTCAAACTGCGGGTCCAGTGATTGAGGGCCTGATTAACGTGTCGCTCGGAAACGGCGACGGCACTTTCACCAGCGGAGGCAGCGTGCCAAACGTCCCACTCGTGACTTCTCCGCTGCTGGTGGGAGATTTCAACGCGGACGGCGTATTGGACCTGGCTACCGGCGGGTACTTCTACTATGGACAAGGCAACGGCACATTCCCCACTTCGAGCGGGTCAGGAAATGCCCCTACATTCGTGTACGCGGGCGATGCCAATAATGACGGCCTGCTCGACGTCATCGATGAAAGTGTCGTTTTGAGCAGCTCAACGGCCGCGGTTGGCATCGAGCTGCAGGTGCCGCCACTCCCCGATTTCAAGGGAATCGTAGGGCCCCTCAATACAAACCTTGTGCCTGGCGGGAGCGATTTCTTTACAGTGACGATCGAGCCGCTCTACGGGTGGACTGGCGATGTGACCCTTGGTGCGACAGACTTGCCCAACGGAATCTCGGTGAACTACAACCCGGTCACGGTGAAGGGCGGCAACGGCACTTCGACAGTGACGCTGACGGCTGCACCGTCCACGCCGCTGGGAAACTACACGTTCAACCTGAGCGGCAACTCCGGCGGGCTGACGCACACGACGACGCTGCCGGTCACGGTAAACAACTCCATTGGCGACTTCTACGGAACTCTCACCGGAACAATTCAGAACATCGCCCAGGGTGGGTCGGCCTCCTATAGCATCACCATCGTTCCAACCGGTGGCTTCACTGGCGCGGTGACGCTCGGAGTTTCCGGGTTGCCGGCGGGCACTACTGCCACATTTAGCACGAATCCGATCACAGGTGGATCCGGCTCGACGGTTCTACTCATTTCCACATCGAGCAGCACGCCGAGCCCCTCGGTGTCCAACCTCACGCTCACGGGTGTGAGTGGAACCCTTACGCACAGCGAAGCGCTCTATTTGGGAGTAGCGCCCAAGGCAGAAGCAATCGGGGGAACAATCACTCCCTCGAGTTCCATCTCTGCCTCGGCGGGCGGTACAGCCACCTATGCGCTTAACCTGTCTACCACGAACAATGCTGCCTTGGCGGATATGGGGCTAACGGTCAGCGGCTTGCCAGCGGGGGCAACTGGTACCTTTGTGCCAGCGACCATTAACACTGGCACCGGAACATCCACCCTCCAGGTAACGGCACCAGCGGGGGTTCTCACGCCGGGGAGCTACAACCTAATCATCACCATGACGGAAGACGGATCGGTGGCACAGCAGACCGTCGAACTCAATGTGACGCCGTAGTTTCGTACGCCGGGAAAACGGTCGAAAAACATCACCGGTGGCTCGCGCAGGGCAGCCCCGCAGGGCCACCGGTTTTTCTTGGATTGCCCGGTGCTGTTAATAAGGTTACGTTTTGTGGAAGGCGGATGGCCCCCTCTCCCTGTTTTTCATAAGTGTTGCATCTAAAGGATTTAGAGGTCGTGTAAGTGGTTTAGAATCAACACTTGCGGGCAGTCTTCATAAGTGTTGATTTTAAAGGGATTTACGCCGCGCTCAGGTTTGTTCACTGAGGTCCCGGTACGTGTCCGTTTCCATTCACGGAACTGATCGAGGAATTCTGGTCTGAAAGCAAAGCTGCGGCAGCCCGGGCTGCCGCAGTTAGCGCTGGTCACAATTTGACCCGAAACCATTATAACACATCAGGCAGGATGGGACTGGGCAGGTGTTAGTGCCTCGGAATACAAAGAACGTCACCCTCCTGCGGCAAGCGGGTACTTCCGTCCACAAGTGCGCGGATTTCATAATCGAGGGATTCCAGGTAATTGTACAGATCCTTCGCGGTGTAGCCAGCCTTCTTGAAATTCCCGGCCGAGCTCTCCGCAACGATGACGGGCCGAAAAGCGCGCAGCGATTGCTCCGCCCCCTTTAAAACCATCCATTCCGCGCTTTCGACGTCAACCTTCAAAAAGTCCACTCGCTGCAGGTCAAGTTCGCGTGCCAAGTCGTCGAATTTCCGCAATTGGACGGTGGTCTGCGGTCTGTCGTTCGGGAATCGGAAGAGGCTGCTCACCCCGTCGTTGGCAATCCCGAACGAGTTGTCTTCCCTGACATAAATGGGAAGCACAGCCTCTCGGTCGTAAAGACCAATATTGAAAAGTTCCACGGCGGGGAAATGGTTCAAGGCAACGTTATCGCAGAGTTGCGCGAAAAGGCCAGGTACCGGTTCAAAGGAGAGCACTCGGCCCCGGTAGAGCCGTTTTGCGGCGTACAGGGTCACTTCACCGATGTTCGCCCAATGTCCGCAAGCACCATTCCGGCTTCAGAAAACCACTTAGGAATTTGATCAGAGGCAGGCTGTGATGGCCCGACCAATAAATGGCACTGCTGACGCAGCTCCCGCGATCCAGCGAAATGCTCAGGTCTCCATCAAAGTCCTGAATAATTGTGGTTCCCGTTTTGGCGGGGTAATAACGGAAAAGCATCTGGGCCAGCTTGCGGCCATATCCTCGGGATAGGCGACGCGATACGTAGGCGACCGAATCCGCCAGAGCGATGCGGCTGCCAGGAAGTGACCCCAGATAATTCATACCCCCAATGTTCGTCCCCAACTATTAGAAAAATGTTACAAGGGAAACAACGTTCGGCTCAGACTTCCCTGGATAAATCCAGGAGGGATGCGGGTCCTTATTGGGGCTTTTGCACCGGCTCTTCCGCCGGCTTTGCCGCCGCAGGAACGAGAGGGGGCAAAGGATTGACGCTCTCCGGTGGAAAAGTGTGGATACGTTCGGATTTGGCCAGGACGACCTTTGGTTTGGAGTTGGGCTGCAATTCGGCTTTGAGCCAGCCGAACATTACGCCGATCGGGGCGTGGGCTACAAGAGAAGCCTGGTCGCCATACTGGTTGATGATGGCGGTAGGAGAAGCTGCGGCTTCCAGGCGGTCTTGAGAGCCATCTGGCATGTGGCCAGATTTACGAACGTCCTGGATCCTGAAGCTTTTGGCCTGGACATTGGGGAGCAGGGTTACAGGATCAAAGGGGGCGATTTGAGCCAGGAATTCCGGCGATTGAAATTTCGCGCGCTTATCGGCGCTCGCGTAGGCGCCGTGAGCGAAGAAGTTTTGCCAATCTCCCCAAGGAGTAAGAACATCGAGGGCGCGGATACGCTTATCCACGGTGGAGGCGAGGATGGCAATGGTGCCGCCGGAGCCCTGGCCATACATGCCAACGCGAGTCATATCGAGATCACCGCGCGTGGCGAGATAATCCAAAATCATTTGAATGTCGTGCACCGTGGACACAATGGATTCCCGAAAGCCAGAGAAGAAAGTGGCGGAGGGCGGACGCATCTCAAGCCGGTCACCCGTGTAGGCGGAGAGGAAACCGACAGCCGCAAAGCCGTCCGAAGTCATGGTCGTGCACCAATCATCGGACTTGAAACGGTTTGTGTCGCTGGGATAGGTGTAGAGATAAAGAATCACGGGAAGCTTGCCGGTTGCTCCCTTGGGCTTGCAGACGTAGAGGTCAATGGAATCGGCGGGGCGCCACATCATCTGCCAGCGTTCGCGAACAAATGGCATCTTCGGGCTATCGTCCTTCTGGCCCATCACCGGAGGAAGAGGGAAGAACGCGCTGCTTTTCAGGGACAAGGAAGAAAAGTCCTCGGTGTAGTCTTTATCGTTGGCAGTGGCGTAGACCGTTTGGGAGAGGGGAACGGAGGCCACCGGGGGGTTACTGGGGGCGGGGGCTTGCTGCGGGGAGACCGCTGGGGACTGTTGGGCCGAGCTGGAAGGCAGGAGACAACCCAAGCCGCAGATCAGAATCAGAAACACAGACACTCTTTGTAGAAATCGCAGGAACACTGTTTCTCCTCTCTTTGGGCCTACAGAAACAAAATCTAATGAAAAGGAAAGTTTGAATCGAAGGAAAAGGCAGGCGACGAAAATCCGCCGCCTGCCCATTCCGGAACTAGATTGCAGAAAGAGACAGCAAGTTATTCGATGTTGGTGAGCAACTCGCCGCCCGTAGCGTTGAAATACTGCACATCAGTGATGACGAAGAAGGCAACGCCAGCCATGTCTCCACCCTCTTCCAGACCACAGGTCGACTGGTCAGCCGCGCAGAACGTAGCGCTGGTGCCATTGTTAGCGTCAATGCCGCTTGGTCCGATGACCGTCAGTGGATAGTGCGAGCGGAAGACCTTCAGGTCTTGAGGAGCGACGAAGTCGGCGATGGCCTTAATGAAGCAAGGGCCACCGTACGTGGTCGAGCCCGTACCATTGCAGCTGATACCGGCATTGCCTGGGTTCGTAAGGGCGTAGTGGGCCTGGTCGGCGCCCGCAGTCAGCACTTGCATGCGGATGTCGGTGGAAGGGAGGCTCGGAGGAGCAACCCAGCGATACGCGGACCACACGCGATAGCTGCCATCCTGAATGTGAGGAAAGCTTGGCAGTGGGGTGCTGCAGTTGTAGGTGCCAGCAGGGATGCTGCCCGCGCAGACACCAAACACGCCGCTGGTGTTGTAGGCGGCGTAGAGGCCGTCGACGCCCTGGAGTGTGAAGTACTGGACGTGGGCATTGGCGGAGGAGAAGAAACTGCCGAGGCTATAGAAGGCATAGCCGAGGCGATCGGAGTAAGGAGGCAGGTTCGCGACCGTCCCGTTCACGGCGTTGACCATTTCGCCCGTGCCGATGGCGCGCAGACGGACCGAGTTCTGGCCGGAGCTGAGAACGACTGGGTTCGTGCAGGTGTAGGGGGATGTGAAGACAGCCGGAGGAGTCGGGCAATTGCCGGATGGCGGGTTGCCAACGATAGCGATGTTGTTTGCACTGTTCTCTTCCTGGGTGTCGCTGCTGTTGCCGTCGCGGGCATGGACCAACTGGAATTCAAACGTGTTGTAGGTGCCGGAAGTAGGTTCGCGCTGGTTGACGGATAGCTGCGCGTTGCAGACATTCGGCCCAAAGGCCTGCTGACCAGTGCCGATCTGACCCGACCAGAGCTTGGCGGCAGTCTTGGAGAGGATGTTCGTGGGATAGGTGCAGCCTGTGCCGCCCAAGCCGGTGCTGTTATTGTTGCCAAAGATGATGATGGGAGCGGCGCCGAAGGTGTAGGTCTGTGCCGGTGGGACCGTTAGACCCGAGCTAGGATCCGTGATCGTCGGGGGCGTCGTGGCGCCTGCAAACGTATTGACGTTGAAAGAGCAAACCTGGCCGTTGGTGGCAGAGTAAGAACTGAGGACCGGGTTGGGGCCGCAAACGGCAGAACCGGTGTTGTAGCCAAAGGTCTGTGATGCGCGGCCATTGGCAAACTGACCGTCTTCGGGACGGACATCGGTCATGGCAACGTTGAAAGGAACGGGGGAGGAAGCTTTGCAAGTGTCGGCCGAGTTGGAGTCAATGGCGGAAGCTACGGCACAAGGAACGCTGGGGTCGGTGTCCGGGAAGCCAGCAATCACGTTACCCACAGCGGTGCCGGTGATGAAGTGGAGCGTGCCGTTTCCGGTTGACCCGGTTCCATTCCAGTCGCCGCCGGAGCCCTGAGCGAAATAGAGGCGGAGCCCGACGACAGAGTCAACCGAGAGATAAGCACAAACAACGGTTGGAGTTGTGCTGTTGTCCCAAGCCACCCAGATGTTACCTGGCTCAAGAGGCGGAGTTCCGGAAACGCTGCGGGGATCAACGCCTTCAATCAGGGCGCCAAGCTTGCCGTTCTTGCCCGACCACAGATGGGAGCCGCAAGGTGCTGCAGCGCTGGTCACTGGGTCGGGAGAGACAGCCGCAATCCCCGCGGTGGGGAACTGCGCGGAAGAGCCGACACCGAGGAACACCTTCGGCGCGGCGTTGGCTGCCGACGCGAGGAGCAGAGCTCCCACGAGGGCGAACGCCAATATTGAGATTTTCTTACAATTCATTTGCATTTTCTCCTTAGATAATTTTTCCGTGCGGGTTACAGGCAAAATCCTGCGGATCGGGAATTTGCCCGGCGAGGGGCTTCCTCTTTTCGCTTGCCGTGATCTCCGTTAGGTCGACGAACTTTGTCCGTGTTCCGGCCTCGCATTTTCCCTGACAGAAACATGCACCGTGAAGGCCGGGACCGGGGGCTCGAGAATTGGCGTACGTTTTCTGAGAAGAAGAATCAGTGCAGGGCTGACACCGAAGTTTTTCCGCTCAGTGGGGGAGAGTCTTGCGCGACTTTGTTAAGGGTAAATAAAGATGACGGGAATCTCGCATGAAACACGCAGAATCGCGGAGGAAAAAGCGAAGTCAACATGAATGCAAGATAACGGACAAGTTCTGAAATGAATTTTGCGCGGCGTGAGTTCCACGCAGGGAGAGGACGAATGACGGAGTTCGCACGCCGATCAACAATTCGTTGCGTGAAGATTGAGAGTTGGAGTTAAATCCGTGGCAATGCCGCGAGGCGTGAGATTCGCTTCGCGCAGCTGGCACCAATCCCCATCCACATCCAGGTGAATGCAACGAGGGAGGTGTCATAGTAAGTTCCCATGCCGATATTCATGACCAGGGCGGTAACAATCACCAGAAAACCGAGACACAGGCCCCAATAGGTTGCGCGCCAGTGCTGCTCCAGCTGCGGCCCGGCTTGGCGAACACTCTTGATTCCCTTCCAGATTATGGCGAGCGGCACGAGATAAAAACAAAGGTAGGGGAGAAGCCCCACAACGCCGAACTGCTTGAGGATTACGAGATATTCGGAGTCGGTGAAGATGTCGGAGAAGATGACCTTGGCGGGTCCATGGCCAAACACGGGTGATTGCAGAAATTGCCCAGCAGCGTCCAGCCACAGGGTATCGAGGCGCGATCGCAGCGAGTTTTCCCCCATGGGAGACTGCAGCATTTGGAAACGTTCGAGTGTCGCGCGGTTCGTGGCGGCAACGACTAAGATAACGCTCAAAAGGAGGGGAACAGAAATGAGGAGAATACGATTGCGCTTCCTCTTGCCGCTTTCCGTGGGTGCGGGAAGGAAGAAGATCAGGACGAGCGCGAAGACGGTATCAATCAAGCCGTAGCGCGAGCCGGTCATGGCGAGTGTAATCAGGGATGCAACGAGAGCCGTAAGGATCCAAAAACGGCGGCCGACCCGGAAGAGCGCGGCCATAGTGAATGCTGCAATTACCCAGGTCATGAGGATTCCCAGAGTATTTGGATTGCTCAATGTGGAATAAACACGACGGTAGTGCGCCAGACTGCCTTCGTCGTGAAGGCCACCCGAATAGTAGGATTGCAAGTAATAGGTGAATCCCAGGTTGAACCATTGACCGTAGGCATAAAGACAGATCAATAGAATTGATGGAACCAAAATTGTGGCCAGGGTGCGAAGGGATTTTTCCGACAAGTCCGCCTCGTAGGCGATGGTGAAAAACAAGACGGGGAAAATGGTCTTCGGGAGTTCCAGAAAATCGCGTGCGAGAAGTGGATGACCGATGACCTGGGTGCCGTAAGCCATGGACATGCCAATGCAAACGCAAAACACCAAAGCAACAAGATACATGGCGTTGGGGGGAATCGGCCGGGCGAGTCCTGCCAACATCAGCCAGAGATAAACAATGGCAACGACGGGCAAGAATAGTTCATCCAGCTTCACCCAAAATACGTCGCTGATGTATATCACTGGGGCCAAAATACTAATCAGCATCAATGAAGCTACAGTGATGCGAAGAAACTTTCGCCCGAGGTCGGGTGCGTCTCTGGTCAAAGAGAGGTCAATGCTAAAGTTACTCGCGAGGGCCATGCGTGCCGTTGAAAAATCGAACGTCTCTCACTCGATTCCATGGGGACTTCTTATGGTGCCCGTTGCAATGTCACAGGGCGAAGAACGACAGGTTGCAGATTGATGAAAGGTGGATAGTGGCAGTTGTGGGATCAGCGCTATCGGAAGAAAGCCGGTAAGCGCGTGTGCCGCCTGGAGCTTACGGAATTCAGATGAATGGAGTTCACTCGCCGCACGGAAGACCCACACTTTGTTTGGATTCATGAACGAGTTCCGTTTTCAATTGCGAGGGCAACAAGCGATTGCGATCGCGGGTAAGTCGAACGTAGGCAATCGAAAACAAGTTCCTGCTGGATCCGGCGGAGTACCATAGGTCGTATGCACTGGTTTGCCCCTCCCGACGGAGCAGGCTGCCACGGTATTGCACTTCTGCCTCGAACTCATAAGCTTGTTCAAACAAGAATCCTTCGGTCGCCCAACTGAGACCCTGATTTTCGCTGTAGGCATAATGGATTCTGGACTTGCCGCCGCCTTTACCAACGCAACTCACCAAGACAGCACTCAATCGCTCACTTTCCTGAAGCACATCGAAGTGCCATGCGTGGCGTGGCGTCTCCAATCCGGTCAGATTACACTCTACGGGGGCGCTCCATACGACTCCGTCGAAGCTGCTTCGGCGCACGAGCATGAACTTTTCGTCGCAGATTTCAACCGTCCACATCAAAAACTGATAGCCATCGTGGATCACGGCCGGAGAGAGCAGCTCGCGTCCCGTTTTATCGCAGAGGACCTCAACCGGACTCGACCATCGAACGCCATCCCTGCTCTTCAATAGCAAGAGCCTGTTTTCATTGGGGGTCTTACTGCGAATGGTTTGCCGGTAGAACAACCAAAGGTGATCGTCATGAAATAATATGTCGGGGTCAGAATGGTGATCACCGGTTACGGCGGGTGACGGCACCAAGGGGTTTTTGAGACCAAATGGGACAGCCCAGTTTATCCCGTCAAAACTGACGAATATCTCGGGGTTCTCAAACTGAGCGTTGCGGTGCGGGTAAGGTGTGCAGGCCAGCCAATAGGTCCACTTGCTCTGCCCGAACCCTTCTGGGATGTAGGCTACATCGGGATGGGTGACTTGTCCTGAGCCATCTTCTGTCTCCAGATTTAAAAGCACTGGCCGGTGCAAGGCTGTACTTCCGTTTTTCAGCCTTTGGTATGGCGTGGCGAACTCGGCGGGGCGGAAACGTCCTGATTGGATTCCAAGTCGAGAGAGAATTTTAAACAGCACGGCCCGCGAAGTGAGGTCGTAACGAAATGAAAGAGAAATGAAAAGCAGCGCGCATACGAGCAACGCCGACAACAGAATTGTGGTAAACAAGGCCATCCCAGATTTTCTCGCTTCAATACTTGTTAAAGGTCACAAGCTCTGAGTACAGATTATCTACTTTTCCCAACATATCCTCTTTCCATCTGTACTGCCGCTTCTTCTTTTTCCTGAGGGATATTCTTGAAAACTTTTTTGGGATCAAGCGGGCGTCATAGCAGAGTACCAAGAACCTGCGCCTCAACAAATGCCATCTGAAAAATCGGAAATGTTCCACGAATACATCGGGATTGCTGAGATAGCAAAGGTTCAGCCACTGTCCCCGGAGAAAAGATAGCTTTCGCAGGGGCGAGGTTGTGGCAATCCCGTAGCAATATCGCCCGGACTGCTTCTCCTTAATCAAGAAGTGCTTACAGGCCAGAGTGGAATGGTCCTGGAAGATTTTGCGATCTTCCTCGCTTAGATATTCCTGAATGCCGGGCTCGTCGAAAAGCACCAGGGGTCGCTTCGACCTTGCAATGGCGGGAAGGATTGCAGGAGTTACGGGGATCGCAATTTGCTCCTCGTCGAGCAGCTTGAAACCCAGCCTTTCGAGCACGGCAACCGTCAGATCTCCGGGAGATAAAGCAGTGATCAGAATGCCATTCATGCTAAGGATGGGTTTCAGAATTCTGACGGCCAACATTCGGGAACGGTACTTTTCCAAGACGTACCAAGTGTTCATGTTGCAGCAGATTCGAACCCTGCCGTCGATCAAACGTTGCGAAAAAATTGTCCCCACGAACGCCAGTATCTCTTCTCCTTCGGTAATCACATAACCGTACGGATAGGCAGGTAGTTTCCAATCGTAATGGAAGAGTCCTTTCCAGCCATTTAAGTCTCGAAAACCCTTCCGGTCTGCCAAAAAGTTCTTGACCGCGTCAATCATGTCTTCGTGGACTTCTCGTATCTCCATGGTGCCGGCGGACGATGTGGCATGAGGCAAACCAAGAATTTGTGCACGTTGAGAGGAGCTCATGAAAGTTCCTAGCCAGCGTTGGGGGTTCCTGATTCCGTCGAGAACGAGCGAAACCTGGCTTTCAAGAGCGGCCAGAGCCGACCGTAACCCTGGACTTCCGCTAGCGAAGGCAAGAGGAGATTCTTCCAAGGAGTTTTCAACTTGCGTTGGATGACGGCCAACAGGTAGACGCCGGAGCTCAGATAAGCGACGGAGGAGGCAATTGCTGCGCCCTGGATGCCGAAGCGGGGAATCAGCAAAAAGTCGAGAACCAAGGTGAGGATCAGGCCGATGACAGCGGAAACGGGAAGATGGTTGACCAAGGCGCGGGCTGTGAGGTCAGCGGCAACTACTTTGCCGAGTGAAAGCGCAACTGTTCCGGGCAGAATCCACCAAACCACGGCAACGCTTGGGGTGAAGCGAGCACCAAAAATGAGTGGAATCGCGATCGGGCTAGCGAGTGCGATGAGCAAGGCGGCAACAAGCGTAATTAAGGAAACCTGGCGCAGAATCATGCAGGTGAAATTGTCCGCTCCGCCATCGACCGTTCTAGCAGTCCGCGGAAACAGAGCCGTAGCGACAATCGCGGGGAGCTGCCACAGCGCCTCAGAAATGATAACGCCCAAGGAATAAAGCCCGACTTGCGAGGCATCCAGAAAATAGTTCACAATAAAAACGTCCAAGCGATAGCTGAAAAACGATGCCAGAGTTCCGGCCTGTCCGCGGATACCGAACCAAATTGTGGGAAGCAGTTGCGCCTGAGCCCGCAGGACTTGCCAGCCATTTCGGAAGAAATGGCGAAGAGTTGCGGCGGCTATCCCGAGCGCAACGAGTAGTCCGACCAGATTGCCGATGATGGCAGTTTCGGCGCTGCGGCCCATGAGAACCACGACGACCAAAAAGACCAGCAAAGCCGCGATTCGATTTGCCAGGGCTACTAGGGAACGAAGGTAAAATCTTTCCTCTCCCACAAGCATGGCCATCAGGACGCTAAACGACACGGTGACAGGAATTGACGCGAGAACCAAGAGAGCCAATCCAGGCGTTATTCCCTTCAAAAATGATGGATGTACCTTCCAGTAGAGAACGGCCCAAGCAAAAGCGGACAGAAGGGATCCACTCGCAACCCATACCATCACGGCGGGAAACCAAGCCGATTGGTGATGTGCGCGAAACCTGGAAATCCAGACGACTACCGTGGCTTCGCTACCCAGACTGCCCACCATTGCGCCAAACGCAACAGCCATCAGGCAAAGGCTGATAAGTCCACGCGGGGCCGGGCCAAGCAAGCGAGCAAAGCAAATCTCGGCGATGGCCGCAATGGCAATACACCCGAACTGGCCCCCGGCAATCGCCAATAAGCTAGAAACGAAACTTGTTGAAGACTTTGGACGGGAGAAGGAAGCGCCCTCGTTGGCGATTAAGATCAGTTCTAATTGTTCCTGGGTGCTGCCACCGCTCATGTTTGCGTGCCCTTTTTAACCGGTTCACTGCCAGCTTGGCCGCAGCTCCACGAACTGAGCAGATCTATGCTGGAGACAAAATACCAACGGGAAGAGGCAGGGAATGAGAATGGGAGGTTTCAGAATCGTTAAAACTCTTCCAGGAAGTCTTTTTATGAGAGTTTAATCGAAAGTTTATCTGCTCGGCAGGTCCGAAGCGCATAGTTTCGCGGACACTAACCTGATGGAGTATTGGAAGCACTGATCAAGCTATGGGCAGAAGCCGCGCACGTGGAGCGACCCAGTCGCAGGACGGTTATGCTTTGCTTCTGGTCATGTTCACCGTAGCGTTGCTCGTAATCACGCTGGCAGCCGTCAGACCAAACATAATCACCGAAGACCGCAGGGAAAAAGAAGTAGAAATGATCTGGCGCGGGAAGCAGTACGTTCGCGGGATCCGCCTCTACTACCAGAAGTGGCACCATTTTCCGACGCAACTCGATGATTTGTACACACCCAAGACTGGTTTCCGGTTCATGCGCCAGGCATACAGGGATCCGATGAACACCGCTGACGGCACATGGCGCTTGATCTATGTTGGGCCGACTGGACAAATCATCGGCAGTCTCACGCAACCGACGAATCCGTTACTCTCTGGCGCGAATCCTGCCAATGGAGCTTATGGCATTCTCCCAGCATCCGCTACTTCGTCGATTGGCGGGACAAAAAGTCCTTTTTCCGCTTCCATTGGCACCAGCGGTCCTTCGTCCTCCAGCGGCACACCAACCGGCTGTCAGACTTCATCGAGCAGTCCGGCCAATCCTTTAGAAACTCCGATCGGGGGAAGTCTGCCGAGCACCCAGGCCTCACAATGTTCAAACACTCCGCAGCCACAGCCAGCAGTAGATCCACCGGACCCAAACCCAGTCCCGGCAGTGAATGCCATCATAGGAGTGGGAAGCAAGATCAACAGGAGATCCATCATGTGGCGTGAAGGGGAGAAAAATTACCTGCATTTTGAATTCATTTGGAAGATAGAACTTCCCAACCCAAATACAGTAACTCCCAATCCGTGAAAAATATGTGCTTGGCTATTTGTTTCAGGGTCTTGGAGGATCGGGCTACTGCAAATCGATTTCTCGGCTGAACGATTGCAAGAGATCGTTGCCATCCCAAACCACGCCGAAATTCAGGGCTGAGCCGATGGGGACAATCCGATCCACTGCGCGAGTAGGCAGTGATAACGAGAGTTCTCGAAAGTCTTCTTGCCGAAATCCAAAATAGGAAAGTGTTTGATCTCGCGCCGTCAGGAGAGGAGGGAGAAGCTTCAACTCGGAGATTTCAGTCTCGAAAAAGAATCCTCCACCGCATTCGAGGTTCCGGAATTGCGGATCTGCCCCCGGCACAAGGTGAATCCTGCTGACCAATCCTGTTGGGCTTGGCTCAATTTGGTCTGCCAGTCCCAAGCCGGCTGAAACATAAGCCGTCACCAGTTTATTTACTCCAATTATTTCCGGATATTGAAGCGACCGTCCAGCCACTTCCTTCTGAACTCTGTGCCAAAACAAGCTCTTTGCCTGATCACAGGTGGATTCGTCTCCTACCCATACGACAAGCCTCGGCGATGAACATGCCATTTGGTCGAACCAATAGGAGTCGTTGCAAAAACGCTCTACTAGCCGGCTAAACTGATCATCTGGGCGAGAAACAATCTCGCCGGCACTTATCACTGCAACAGAGAAGCGGTTGGCAAAAACAATTTCTTTGCCGAGGGTATTCATGGGAATTGCACGCAAGCGCCGAACGCTTTCGTCTCCACCCCAAATAACTCGAACATGGCAGCATTGGGAAAGTTGTTCGGTAATCTCATCCTCATGGTCATAAGCCAGCACCATGCTTCTCCGCCTGATAGGGTGAAATCTCTCTTGCTCAAGGATGAGATTGATTTTTTCCAAGAGCAGCCCGACTTGCTCTCCTCTTCGCTGGGAAAGGCGCACTACATTTGCATTGCCTGCAAGCATGGACAGAAACCAGGAGTAGAGAAAAATAGAATCGACGTTCGACGGGGCAAAGTGAACGGCGATTCCTCGCGCGAGCCACAGGCGGCCACCTCGTCTCTCCTTGAAGGCCGCAAATAATTCGGAAGTGTGCCCCTTGCGCATCCAGTGGGCCACTGCTGCCATCTCTGGCATGTGGCGCATAACGTCGTCCAATAGAACGGCTTTCGAAACGGCGTCAATAAAGTCGATGACCAGCGGATCGAAAGGCGGCAGCGTGCCAATGTCGATAAGACGCTGCAACTGCTCCTCAAAATCCGCCGTGGTTCCCGGCACAAGGACGGAGTTCATGATGGTACCTGATGGGTATCGCTACAGCCGCGGAGTTCCGCACTGGGCAAACGGCCAAGGACCTGAAAAAAGGTACCTCTGCGGCCACACCGGCAGCCATCGGTACCGCCAACGATCCCCAAATCTTCGGTGAGTAAGATGTGGCCAGGGTAGCTCCGAGGGATCGTGCTCATGCATTCGATCAAGCCAGGTTCACCCTGCGGTTGTACCTGGAGGGTTCGCGGGTCGCGCACCAAGACTTCGGAATAGTCCGAGGTGTGGAAGTAGCCCTCTTCGCATCCCATGAAGATCGATCCGGTCTGCTCCACCATTCCGTAGTAGTTATAAATCGAGCGGATTCCAAGAGTGCACCGCAACCGCTCCTTGAACTCCGCGTTTGAAACTTTCTGCTCTTCCAGCTTTTTCCACCCGCCGCCGTGAATCAAGATGCTGTCGCCAAAGTCCAGCTTTCGTTTGCAGTCCTCGGCGGCTCTAAGCAAATGCTGCCAGAGTATGAACGTAAACCCGAACAAAAGAATTTTTTCGCCGCTGTAGCGCGCGAGGAAAGCGTCAATTGCGTTCCAATCCGGCAGCATTGTGTCCTTCTGTAATGCGAAGGTTTGATCAGATCCGAATTGCGAAAAGCCGAGAATGCCTGCGCCCCGAGCGGAAAACGTGTTGCGATCCTGCGTCACACCGGGATGGTCAAGAATCATCATGGGCAAGCGTTTTACACCTAAGAAGGATCGGACAATACGCACCAGCGCGCGGGCCTGCGCGGCTGCCGTATCTTTGTCCAAGAAGATACGCGAAGGGCGCTGACCACTTGTACCACTCGAGGTGAGGGTTTTTACGATCAGCTCAGAGGGCTGGCTGAGGAGATCCATTTCCTTGAACAGTCGAACGGGCATTGCTGGAAAATCAGAGAGACAATCAAAGTTCGTCCTCCCGCCATACGCCGCAGCCAAAATCCTGCGGTATGCGGGACAGCGATCCGCATGAAATCTTGTTAAATCCTTCATCTCCTGCAGGAACCGGGTTGCTTTTGCGCGGGGTTCTTCGGCATATGGATTGTCAGGGGAGGTCGCGGTTTTGGATTCCAAGGTCATCATGGAACTTCCAGCCTTGCCAATGATTGATAGTCGATCTTGCTGTTCGGAAAACGTGGCAATGATTCAAGCTGCACCACGCGAAACGCGTTCGGATGAACTTGGAGCAGAGTTTGCAAAACTTCGCGCACGATGCGTTCGTTATCCGCCCGTTCGATGGCCACACGAATGTGATCGTCGGCACCGAAGCAAGCTACAGGGCTACAACCATGCCGGCTGATAAGTTCCTCCAACTCATCGAGACTAAATCTCTTGCCATAGACCTTCAAAAACCGTTTCAGACGTCCGGTAATATGGTAGTAGCCATCCTCATCGCGCGTGGCGAGGTCACCGGTTCGCAGCTGGCCGCGGAGTTCGTCCCCTTTGCCAAGGTCACTTCGGGTTTGAGCATAACCAAGCATCACGTTGGGACCGGTATAAAGCAGCTCGTTCGTCTCCTCGTCCAGAGAAAGCTGGCCTCCGGGGATCGCAATTCCAATCGAGCCCACCTTGTCTCGCAAACAATCGGGGGGAACATAAGCAATCCGCGCAGTGGCTTCCGTCTGACCGTACATAACGAAAAATTGCCAACCGCGCCGGAAACTCAACTCCTCCAGTTGGCAAATGCGATCAGTGGACAAACGGCCGCCGGCTTGCGTGAGCGTGTGAAGCCCCGGTAGCTCTCTTTCGAGCATCTTCATGCGCAGCATGACTTCATAGTGGTAGGGCACGCCCGCCAAGGATGTTGGCCGACACGCTGCCACAAAATTCCAATAGCCTCTTTGCAAGAATCCACTGTCTGTCATCAACAATTGGGCGCCAGCCAGCAAGTGGCTGTTCAATAGGGACAATCCGTAGGAGTACGACATCGGCAGAGACGTGAGTCCTCGATCCTCTTGCGTTATCTTCAGGTATGACACGATAGCTTGGGCATTGGCGTTCAGATTCTGGAGTGTTAGCCGAACTAGCTTCGGACTCCCGGTTGAGCCTGACGTAGTCAACAGAAGAGCCAGCTCTGGGGCAATTGGCAGATCGCACGGAGTTGCATTCCTTCGATAAAGGAAACCACAGGCAGAGGTGGTTTTGTTGTAGCCAGGGACGACTTTCTCTTCCGGCGTGAATAGCCAATCTGGCTGGTACACCTCGAGCAGATGATCTAAGAGCCCGGGTTGAAGTTCTGAATCAAGCAGAGTGGCGACGTGACCGCTGCGCAGGGCGCCCAAATACGCAACTAAGCACTCGGGCGTGTTCCGGCAGAATATAAATCCCAGGGTTTTCCTGCCACGAGCCTCAAAACCTTCCGCTAACGCATCACTTTGGTTGGCGAGCGAATGGTAGGTTAGAGTACGGCCGCTTTCCTCAACGACAGCGGTCGCGTTCGGCGCGTGATCGAGGCTCCAGAAACCTAAAGCCACATTCCACCATCTACGCCAACCACTTGGCCCGTGACATAGGAGGTGTACTCCGAGGCCAGCAGGCAGATCACTTTCGCGACTTCCTCTGCCTGTCCCAGCCTGCCCATCTTGATGGTGTGAAGCAGTTCGACCATCTTTGCCTCAGGAATATTTGCAATCATACTTGTCGCGATCACTCCGGGGGAGACAGCGTTAACGCGGATCCCCTGAGGAGCGAGTTCTCGGGCTGCGGATTTTGTGGCGCCAATGACGCCGGCTTTGCTTGCCCCATAAACTACCTGGCCTTCATTTCCCGAACGGCCGATCACGGATGCGACGTTGACGATACTTCCGGACTTGGCGACCATCATGATTCTGGCAGCGAATTGCATGATCTGAATCAACGAGATCAGATTCGTTTGAAGAACTTCCGAAATCTGTTTGCTGGAGATCATGCCAATCACTGCGTCGCGCAATATCCCCGCGTTGTTCACGAGGAAATCGAGCCGTTTCGTGTACTCGTGGACTTCCCGAAAGGCAGCTTTAAGGGAAGCCTCGTCCGCGACGTCACAAACGACAATGTAAGGCCGGACTCCTCCCTCCTTCTCAATCTCAACGGCTGTTTCTTCAAGCCCCTGCCGTGTGCGGGCCAAGAGAATCAGGCGCGCCCCAAGTCTGCCAGCCTCCAGAGCCGTGGCCTTTCCAATTCCACGGGATGCGCCGGTGATCCAACCAACGCGGTCCTGCAAAAGCTTCAAAACTGGACACCATACTTGCGCAGAATTTCACGCGCGTTTGGGTAAGACGAAAGATCAAGAACGTCATCGGTGTCGAGCATGATGTCAAACATGGAGTCCAAGCTGGCGATCAAGGCCATGTGAGCGACGGAATCCCAGCCAGGCGTGCTGGCATACTGCAAGGTCTCGTTGACACTCTCTTCGGAAATCTCTAAACCGTTGGCAAATGCCCGGCGTAATTTCAACTCACTCTCTGAAATTGTCAATTTGTCCCCTTGCATGGCAACCTCTCAAGTTGATGTTCGACACAAGAGCGAGCCGTCATATTTTTGGTCCCTCCTGCAACACCCGCACCTTCTGGCGGAAGGCAAATGGGCGTCAGGCCGATGGATGTTCAGAGGCGCTGCATCAGGGGCCCACAAAGATGATTCCTGTATAGGGGGGAACAGAACCAAAGCCGGAAGCACCAGGCTCGGCAATGGCGACGAATTGGTTGGGAGCGATCATGTAGAAGGTAGCTTGATATATCGTCCCTGAAGTAAAGTCGCCCACCAGAGGGCCCGGGAAGGTTATAAGCCCGTGCCCGCTTGCGAGATTATTCGAATCGACAAAGGCGATTCTCCCCGAGTACGAGGCATCGGGAATCTTGTTTCCCTGTGTGGCAATCGAAGTCAGATCACCCACAGCCGTATAGCTGCCGGCCTTCCCCGTACCTACAGCCGTCGGCGAGACGAAGTTCATTCCCAACGTTACGTTTGGCACCAACGGAGTCGAAGATGCCCCAAATCCCGCAACGATATTTCCCGATACGTCTTTGAGTTGGAAAGGGGCACCCGATTGGGGCAATGTCGTGCCAGACAATGCGCGGTTGGTGATCGAGGTGGGGCCCGGCGTGCCAGAGGTAGAGATGTCCTCTTCGACAAAAAAGCCCTTCCCGGTATCGTAGAGGTACCAAGCGCCAGCATTCAGGAAGTTGGTGGTAAAGCCAGAGGGCGAGGAAACAGCTGCGCGACCTGTGGTGGGGTCGAACGTGACAGTGCCGTTCGCGCCCTCACCAATCAGGAATTGTCCGATGTCATTGATATCAAAGTGAACGCTGAAGGTGTTGCCGCCCGAAACTGTCAGAAGTCCGACGATAACAACCGGATAGACAGGATTCGGTGTCTGGAACGGATCCACGTCGAAGCCTGTGAGCTGTATCACGCTGACGCCGTTGACACTGCTGGCAGTCAAACTATTTTGACTTCTCGCCACGCCACCAAAGACAGTGCCGAAAACGGTGCCCCTATCGATTTCAATCAGGAAGAAGTGCGTAGCATCCACGATGTAGTAGGCATAGTTAACGGATTTCCCAAGCACGGTGATAGTGAGCGTGCCTCGACCAACGGCGTCAGGCGAGCTCTGCGCGTCTGGGCTTAGGGGTTGCGCGACGAATACCGGCGTCAGATTGGCTTGAAAACTTTGGTCGATCAGTCCACCGGTTACTCCGGCAGCTCCGAGGACGAGTTGACCTGCGGCAATCGTACGCCCACCGAACGGCGAATCAGAGTCAACGCCGAATGCATAGTTACCCGCCGGCTTGGTCGTTAGAACGGCAGTGTCTTGTAACTCGATAACGCCGGAGTCCAAGAACGCACCTTGGTCCAACTCGATCATGCGCCCGTGCGTTCCGTCTGCCGACATGATGCAGCGGAAGGAAGGGTTGGCGCCGGATGTGAACTGGAAGCTGGTGATGGTAACGACGGCTTCGATGAAGCCAGTTGGACCTACATTCACAGTGTAGGTTCCCGATTGCGGCGTAGTTATAGCGGTGAGGCCACCGCTGTTGTTGACATCGAATTCAACGTTAGTGATGTTGCCCTTACCATCTGCGGCGAAGGCTCCGGCGAAAGCCATGGGGATTTGGGCGGCGGAGGCGGGCGGAGCCGATGGAATGGCGTCGTAATAGCCACGCAAAAGGAAGGCATAGTTCCCCTTGAATAGACTGGTGTTATTGAGAATGGTGAAGTTGAAGGAATCAGCAGCGGAGCCGTTGTCTGCCGAAGTGGCCGTAATGGTGGGAGTGATATTCGCACCAGCCGGAAAGGCGGCCGGAGGTGTGTAGATGACTGATGAATTCGATGCACCCGGGGAAAGAGTGCCGCAGGCCTGTGAGCAGTTGTTGCCGCCAGCCGTAAGGGTCCAAGTGACACCAGAGTTGGACGGATCATTCATCACAGTGGCGTTCAAGGACACAGGGGCGGCACCAATCAGAATGGAAGTGAATGGATTGTTGATCTTAACGCTGGCCGGCGGATAGATTGTGAAAGTGAATGCATATTGTTGCGTCTTTTCGAGAACTGAAGTCGCGACAATCGTTGCTTGTTGATTCATAGGAACAGCCGTGGGCGGTGTATAGACGGCGCTAAAACTCGGAGAGCCTTGCGCCACCAAGGTGCCGCAGGCGGATGCGCAGCCAAGGTTTGCGTTTTCGAGAGACCACTTAACTCCTCCGTTCGAAGGATCGTTAGTAACTGTCGCCTTCAAAGTGGTCGGAGCTTTACCCAGTTGTGTGAAGGTAAATGGATCAGTCACATTAACCACTAAACTTGGTCCGGAAGGAAGAACATGCGCACAGCCCGCCAGGCTGAGGGCAAGCATGAGGACGCAAAACAAAGCGAGAGAACGGACCATAAAATCTTCGCTATCTCCTAAATCCTTGCGACCTGATTTTTACTTATCAGAGCCTGAGGCGGAGTCGCAAAATCGCTGGGGGGATAAGCTAGCTGAGAAATGTGAATGGAAAGAGACTCGCGTGCGAATGTTTGGCAATTTGCCCAATTTCTTTAGCCGTTTGTGGCCATTCGAAAGTACTAAAACCAAGAGCAGCATCGGAATGCCAGGTTTGCTCGAGCTCCCATGCGCTTTCGTGATTCCATAACCGCTGGGCTCAGTGCTCGTGGGCGCAGCCGGGAGAGCATGCAGAATGAATAGAGAATTGCTGCAGAGTTCTGAATCAATGACAGTCTTGCGTGCAGCAAAGTGCGGGGAAGCGACGACAGGCCAACGAGACATTTCCACAGCAATCTGTCCGAACGGCCTCTTTTGATTTTATTGACTCGACAGAAATTGTTGGTTCATCCAAACGCAACACAACCCGTAGCAGACTCAACGACCAGCTTTTACAAATGAGGTGATCCTCGTGAAATCGAGAGTAGCTGTGTTGCTTGCCTTACTTTACGTTATGGCTGGCAGTGTGGCTCTGATATATGCGCGGGCTCCGAAGGCGGCCCCGGGAGATAAGGGAGGCATCGTTGGTACAGCACTAGACACGTCCGGAGCGGTTGTTCCGGGAGTAGCGATCACGTCGTTAGACGCGGCGGGCCAAACACGAACAACCATCTCTGACGAAAAAGGCGAATACCACATCGACGGGCTGATCCCCGGGACTTACAAGCTAGTAGCGGTAGCGCCAGGATTTAAAGATTTGACGCTGGAAGGACTTACCGTAACAGCAGGAGAAGCCCTGCGCGTGGATCTGAAGCTCCTCCCGGCATCCGAGGTTCAAAAAGTGGAAGTTACCGCCGGCGGAACGGCTCAGGTAGAGCAGGAAACTTCGCAGATCGCCGGCACCATCACCAACAAGGAAGTAACCACGTACGCGTTGAACGGCCGGAACTTCACGCAGCTGATTGCGCTCGCCCCAGGTGTCAGCAATCAGACAGGACAGGATGAAGCGCTAGTAGGAGTGAAGGGAAGCGTGAACTACAGCGTAAACGGCGGACGAGTGGAGTACAACACGTACGACGTCGATGGCGGCGACATCCTCAATGCGAGCATTAATCGAAGCTCAAGCACTTTAATCGTTTATCCGAGTATCGATGCCATCGTCGATTTGCAGGTTCTGACATCGAATTATGGGGCGATGTACGGACGAAGCGCCTCCGGAACGATTCTTGCCACGACGAAGACCGGCGGGCCGACCTTTCACGGCGACGGGTATTTCTTTGCGCGCAATAACATTTTTAATGCCCGCAATTTTTTTGACCAGACGAAAAGCGCGCCGCTCTACCAAAAGTACGAACCGGGGGGAACGATCGGCGGCCCGGTTTATATCCCTGGCGTTTACAACGAGAAGAAAGACAAAACGTTTTTCTTTTTCTCTGAAGAATATCGGCACGACAAGGAGCCGGTAGACTTTAACCAGGCTGTACCTTCCGCCGGGGAGCGGAACTGCGCCAGTAGTTCACATTCCTGGCTTAATCCAAACCCGACCCAACCCCCGCTACCGCCGATAGCGATCAACAGCAGCGCATTTTGCCAAACTCCGGCAATGGCCGGCATTCCGCTAGGATCGGCGCGCTTTGGCGATTTCAGTGATGTTTGTCCACAGACCAGCGTTCCGGGGCAGCCAGGAGGGATAGGCTTTTTCGCGTTGACACCAGGGGTTCCGAACCCCTTTGGGGGCGGCACTTTGCCCGTCTTCCCAGATTGTCCCTCGACTGGCCAAGTAAACGCTGGAAGCGCCAACTCGCCGTTCCAGACCTATCCGGGGAATCTGGTTCCCATTTCGGCGCAGTCCGCAGCGATTCTGGACACCAATCTAATACCGCTTCCCAATTCGGCCACTGGATGCAACACCACGAGCGGCTCCTGCTACGATGCGGCCGTTTCACCACTCACGACTTGGAGACAAGAGCTATTCCGTATCGATCACAATTTTTCAACCTCACAAAAACTCTCTTTCCGTTATATCCATGATGCATGGAGCACGCAGGTGCCCTATGTGCAGTGGGGCTATGTTCATAACAGCTTTCCCACCGTGGAGAATGACTTCGTAGGACCGGGTTTAAGCCTTGTTGCCCACTACACCAGCACGATCAAGAACCGTTTGGTCAACGACATGGTGATGGCCTATACGTCCGACCACATTAACTTGACGGACTTTGCCGGCCCTGGCGTCGCAAATGGTTCCCTGGCGCGGCCGGCAGTTTTAAATAATGCCCCGTGCAACAATGCTCTGACGTGTGGAATAGGATATATATTCGATAACACCGCGAACAATTTCGGCGGCAAGATCCCCGGCCTTCTCATTGGTGGCAACAACGCAGCCTATGGGGGAAATGGATTCGTCACCGACCCGGGCTATTTGCCATGGCATCATTCGAATCCCACCTATAGTCCTCGAGATGATGCTACGCTGGCGATGGGAAAACACGTTTTACAATTTGGAGCGTTGTTCATTATTGCGCAAAGGAACGAGGTGAACCCTCCTGTCGGCGCGAACACCGGCGACATTCAGGGACTGGCGACATTCAGCAACTTGAATAGCCGCGGCTCTTCCGGCAATGCCTTCGCAGACTTTCTTACGGGAGACATCCAGAGCTTCACGCAGGACAGTGGACAAGGGGTGTATCACAATAATTACAAGATTGCGGAACCGTATTTGCAGGACAACTGGAAAATCCTTCCGAACCTAACGTTGAACCTCGGCGTTCGCTTGAGCATTTTCGGGCTGTACGAGGAAAAATATCATCAGTCCTTCAATTGGGTCCCATCGCAGTTCAGCACAAGCGTGGCCTCAAGTGTGGTGGTGGATCAAGGATCAGGGCGCCTTCTGACCGTCGGTGGGCAGTCCATCCCGATTGATCCAGGCAATCCGAGTCCGCTGCTGCTGAACGGCATGGTGCAATGTGGGGTAAGCACGTACGCCAACGGACAGAAGGTACCTCCCGGTTGTATGACGAATCATCTAGTGAACCCAGCGCCGCGAATCGGCCTTGCGTGGGATCCCTTCAAGGATGGCAAGACTTCCGTACGCGCCGGGTATGGAATTTTCTACGAGCACGGTACGGGCAACGAAGCCAATACGGGATCTCTGGAAGGCAGTTCGGGTCCGCAGGGGGCAGGCGGGGTGCTTAGCATGACGCAGTTCTACCCCGGGGGCTGGGGTTGCATCGGGGATATTTTGAGCGGTTGCGGCGTCAACCCTAGCTTCCCATGTTACGCGGGTAATTGTTCCCGAAGCGCCTTTCCATTGAACGTGACTGCGATTCCTACGAAAGCTATTTGGCCGTATGTCCAGCAGTGGAGCCTGAGTGTGCAGCGGCAACTGCCCTGGGATCTCTTGGGGTCGTTGGCGTACGTAGGCAGCAAAGGCACGCACTTGTCAACGGAATTGCAGGTGAATCAGCTTCTGCCACTGAATCCGGTGGACAACCCGTTTTTGCCAGGCCAGCCGCTTACCAACTTCATCTGTTTTGGCGAAGGAGCGCCGTTCTTCACAATAAACGGCGCAAATTATGGTCCTGGCAGCGCGCCGTACCAGAATCTACTTGCCGCCTGCGCCGGAATGAATCCAATCGCTCCAGCGGCAAATTCGATCCGCATTCCCGGCTATGCTATCGCGCCAGGGATGGGACAGATCTACTCGCTGCAAAATATTGCGAACTCCGGCTACAATGCGATGCAATTTACATTGCGGCGCACAAAGGGACCTTTGACGCTTGGACTCTCGTACACGTACAGCCATTCGATTGACGACTCCTCGGATCGCTTCAGCCAGGTATTCGTCAACGCCTACAACATCGCGCAGAATCGAGCCAGTTCTGATTTCGATCAGCGCCATCTATTAAGTATCAGCCATATCTACGAGTTGCCTCTTGAGAAGTGGTATCAACGCTTGAACTTCGCGGATAACGATCCTACGAACGAGGTTGCAGGAGGTGGAATTTCAGACAAGACCAAGACCGTTCTTCGTGGATGGGAATGGTCAGGCATTACCACCATTTCCAGCGGCACACCATTCAGTGTGATCAACGGGGGAAGCCCCACGGGAATCTCTACGGCTGACAATGCGGGAGTTTTGTCGGTAATTGGACCTGGGAGTTATCCGGACTTGACAAAACCTACTTCGTCTGTAAATTCCACTGGGAGTTCTCTTTTTGGTCCAATTCTAGGCAACCCGGGACAGTTTGTGGCGCCGGAGGGTTTGACTTACGGAGACGCGGGCCGGAACTTCCTGCGTAACCCGGGCCGAGTCAATTTCGATATGTCCATCGCGAAGAACGTTCTGTTCCGCGAGGACCGCTCGTTGCAATTTCGTTTTGAGGTTTTCAACATATTCAACCACACGCAGTTCCGCATTTACGACCCCTCCAATCCCGGGAACCCCGGAAACAATGTGGTGGACTGCTACGGTAGCAGCGCTTCGAATTACTCGGCGGGGGACCCCAGTTGCATAGCGACTAGCTCTTTTCTTCACCCGGTGGACGCCCACAGGCCGCGCACGATCCAACTGGGGGTCAAGTACCTTTTCTAAGGGAAAAACTATCGGGTCTGACAATTCACCACAGATCCCCTGCAGCCGCGGGAACGTTGTAAGATTTTGCGCCATCCAAGAAATCTAGAATAGCCTCATACCAGCCATCGTAGCCCGGATCCAGGAGTGCGGTGTTATGCCAAAGCAGAGTAAACACCCCGCCCGTTTCCTCGACGCGTCTGACCAAGGCGCGGACGCGTTTCAAGCCTTCGTGTTTGTCCAATCGCATGTATTTCACGGGGGTGCAGTCCATTAAGATTAACGGCACCTCAATTAAATCTACTTCGCGATTCTCTGTCCAACACCACGGCCGGTACGGAAACGAGGTGCCGGCGCGAAAACCAATTTGATCCGCGAAGCCTACGGAAGAGTCGTAGCGCAGGTCACAGGATTCCCAGTCGAGCCAAGTCTGGGGGCTCCACCGCAGATAATGCTGTCGCCCTCCGGGAAAATTTTCATCGAGGGCACTCTTGAGCACTCCAATCTCCTTCGCAAGCTTGTCCCGGTCATGGAATGTATCGTAGCCGGGATGCACTCCCACTTCAAAGTTGCTCTTGCGTAGCTCTCCAATCACTCGCTGGACCTTTGGATTATGGAGGGGATAACCAGAATCGTTCGGGGTACGCAGGGAACTCTTCCAGAAAAAAGCGGAGTGCAGTCCACGTCCTTTGGAGATCTCAGCCAATTTGCGAACCAGAGATAATTCCACGGGATCGCTGGATGAGACTGCGGCAACCAAATCCCGAACGGTCGCCGAGGGTCTCTGTCGCTTGAGGGTATGAGCCAGAGAAGAGCGGAAATTAAACGGTATGCCGACATCGTCGATGTCATGAGTGAGCTTCACTCGAAAGATTGGCTGCTCAGGCCGCCACCCAGGTAACAGGTAGGTCAGAGCCTGCCGAAAGGCAAGTCCGTGTTCGTCGACGATTGGTCGTTCCAAGAATTGTTCCCGAAAAGCAAGGGAGCTCGCTGCCGGGAAGCGACCGTGTTCGTCCAGTCTCGGCCGGAGAGATTCCTCGACCCTGGACAGCGTGAGAACCATGGAGGCGAGGAGGTCCAGCTTACAAATCAGGCTTCCGTCAGGACCAGTTTCGTAAAGAGGGCCGTGATTCCGACGCGAACGACAAAAGGGAATGATGAGATCCCGTGGACCAGTGCTGGCCTGAGTCGTGTTGAACCATTCTGCCCGGCCAATTGGAATCTCGCCGGCCAGATCTTGGACAAGACCTGCTTCAGGGCCATGTAAAAAGCGGATCCTTGCACCTGTCTCTTGTTCGAATAAGATCGTGGTTTCGATCGGGGTGACCTGGATGATCCATCTTTTGAAAAACTGCTGGGAAACCCCGGCGCGACGAGCCAGTTCCTTTACGGCGTACCGGCGCGCCTCTGGGGTGATTTCGGGTAACTCATCCGGTCCATCGGTGTGCGAGGACGAGGCAAAATGGCTGGCGTGAAGAGAATTCGCGGGGGATCCCGCAGGCGCGTGTGCTGTCGAAGGGTTCAATGACGTTTACCTTTCCCTGCGTGCCAAGGTTAGAACTAAGCGCTTCGCTTGATAAAAGAAGAGATCTGCGTTTCTCGTCTTGACCGCTTTAATCAACTGGCTATAAGGACGGCACAAAGGGGACGCCCTTTGAGTTGTGACCTGGCGGGGCGCATGCAACAAGAGCGTTCGCAGTTCGGCCTCATTTCGGGGACACGCGCCAGAATATTCGTTAAGCGCAGTGCCCAGCTCAGAAAAGCAATGAGCATCTGCTCCGGCAATTCCGGGAAGTTTCCAATCCTCCGCCAGTTGACGGGCCTGATTGTTCTCTTCAGGGGAACAGCGAGAATTAAAAGTTTCGACGATGTCCACGGCAGAGAGCAGATGATCGTCCAGTTTGTGACCTTTGAACGGGTGAGGCAAAACGACCAACCCACCCTGTTCATGAATTTGGCGAACGATCACGTTTGATTCCCGCGACCGAATCTCTTCCTGCAGGAACAGTCCGATGATGTCACCTTTTTCGCTTTGATACTCGGCAGCCACAATCACAAGCGGAGGATTGCCTTGGGAAGCACGTTTGGTGTCCAGCGATCCGTCGAGCGAGTTATGGTCGGTCACAATCAGGGCATCTACCTTTAACTCACGGGCTCTTGCCACGATTTTGTGTGGAGATAAAAGGGAATCGAAGGAATGCCGGGTGTGCAGGTGGAAAAGGCAGCGAAACTCCATGGTTTACGCCTTTCCGCTGCGGAATGCTCTTGCGACTAGGCTGCCAAGTTCAGACAAATTTGGCCGGAAATCCCCCAACCAGACATTCGACTTTACCCTCGGGTTCAAAGCGTCGATCGCCACGGCGAAGAAAGACTGGGGGCGAGTCCAGAGGTGGTAGAGGTCCCCCTGGCTGGAGAGCGGCCAGTGAAAGCGCAGGTCTCGCACGTACTGGTCAGTGAAGGACAGCGTACCGCCCAGTGCCATCTGACACAGGTCGCTGGGAAAGTCCGCTCCTGCGGCAAGGGCTAGATCGAGGGAGCCCCAAAATTTGGGGTTGATCTCCATCAACTTATATTCACCATCGCGATCGTCACGCCGGAATTCAACCATCGCGACACCATGCCAGTTCAGAGCATCCAGCATGCGCCGGCCATGGGATTCCAACTTGAGATCATAGAAACTTTCCGCACACGAACTGACGCCGCCCGAGGCCGGGTATTCTCGCAGACGACGATGCATAAAGACTCTCTTGCAAACACCATTCTGATAGGTGGCGAACAAACCGCAGCCATGGCCGGGAACGTACTCCTGGACAATGAACTCGGAAGAAGCGCCATTATGACGAGAATTTGATAGCTGCAAGCGAACGGCGCTCAACTCTTCCTTTTTGTAGAGATAGCGTATCGGAGGCCGCCCGGGAGTCTCCTGTTGCGGCTTGAGCACCAGGGGGAAACGCAGTTCAGGGCCGAGTTGATCCAGTTCTGAGGCCCGGATTGTCCGCGGAGCTGGAACGGCCACCCGCTGCGCCAGTCTGGTCATTTCCCATTTGTCCGACGCTTGCGCAATCGTTTGATAAGGCGGAACTTCCAGCCGTGTGTATGGCAAAAGTTGGTCTTTCTGTCGGGCGAGAGCCAGCGTCATGGAATAGCTGACGGGAATGACTAGATCAAAATGTCTCTGCCGCAGAGTCTGCAGGATCGTTTTTACCAAACTTTCAGGCTGGCCACTCTCAGCTAGAATTACTTCGCGGCAATAACGGGAACGGCAGGCCAAAGATTCCTTTGAGCTTGCGACGACGCTGACCGCTACACCTTGCCTGCCCAATTGCCGGACGATTCCTAAGCTGTGTTTGTAATGTTCGTCGGTAACTAAGGCGCGAGCTCCCGCGATGTCGCGTAATGCGGTCAGAGGGTGGGCAGAGACGGCCTCTGCAAGCTCATTTATATGAACGCTGGTAGTCAAATCGGCCTGGGTTCGAGCACGGAAACTCTGCTGCGCTAATCATGCATGGGAAACATAGATAGAATATTGCTCGGGCGTTACTGGAAGATTTTCCGTAGATTCCGGAGTCCGAACCTTAGTCAGAAGACCTGCCTGCTGATATCGGCGAAGACTAAGCGAGAAGAAATCGTCCGTACTAATCCATTTTTCGCGAAAAGACTCTTTGTTTGCCGCGGAGTCCCAAAAGACTTGATTGACTTCGTCAGGAACTGCAAGAGGCTCAATGGGGTTGTGCCAGAGGATCGAGATTCCGCCCCATCCCCGTTTCCTGCTTTCGACGAGGACTCGATTCGCCAGAAATTGTGGCGTTTCCTTGGTCACGAGAGACTCTTCAACCAGGCTGCCGTCCATGATAGCCAAGGGTATTTCCAGAAAGTCGTGGGCCCGCTCCTCCCGGAAATTGTAGGGAGGGAATGCGAAGCTCGCCCCGTTACGAAAGCCGACATGATCGGTAAAACCGACCGAAGAGTCAAATCGGAGTTCCGCTTCCTCCACACTAGCAAATAGATCCTCCGTTCTACCGAATCGCAACCAATGTTGCCGGTTTCCGGTCGGGGATTTTTGCAAAACCCTACTGAGTTCGGCAGCCTCTGGCAAAAGCGTTCGAGCTTCAATCGAACTTGTATACGACCCATGTATTTCGACGGGGAGGTTCCGTTGTGTGGCATCTCTCAAGATTGGTGCAAGTTCATCCAGGGAATAGTTTGGATCCCTCCGATGCACTCGTCGCGGTACGACGAAAAACGTGCTCGTTACGTCGAACTCCGTCAGACGGGAAATCAATGCCGGCAGGTAGTCGCCGATTCGCTCGCCCTTGAGCAGACCAATCATCATCGACCAGTTCGCAGAAAAATAGTTCCAACTCTTATACTGAAGAACGGCTATGGCCAGGTTCTTAAGTAAGCGGTGGAGGGCGTTGGGGCGATTCGAAAAGTAAAAGTCTATGTCGTGCGAGCAGACCACCAAATGGTCCACGCCGGGCACCGGTGAGGGTGCCTTGGGAAGAACAGGTTCCAACTCCCTGCCATTCAGGCAATTTTCCAGCCACGCCATTAGACAAGAAGCTTGCGGTTTCCATGTGGGAATTTGCTGCTGCGCGAAAATCATTTCGGCATCGGGAATGCGTCCAATGTTGTCGCGGTTTGGAATGCCTCTTTCATGTCCGCTGGAGAGCCACTCAAAGATTTCTCCGAGCCAGTCCGGCCGTGCGGTTTGAGAGTCCAACCCATGAAATAGAGAGAATTCCTCCCCTGCGTAGAAATGACGGGTTACTTTTTGAATTCCGTGGCTCGCGAGAGCCGATTGGTAAAGAGCAGGAATGCGCAGGAATCCATCTCGATCAGAGGTGTATCCAAGTCGGCCGCCGTAAACAATCGTGCGAGCCGTCTCATTCGAACGGTCGTCAACAACCCGATGGCCGTAAATTGCCGCGTAAACCCGGAAAGCATAATCCATCCGGGCCCGCACCCGGGAACCAACGTCCTCGGCAAATTGCAAACGGATTGGAGCAACTGCAGACATTAGTCCTTATTCAGATCGCTTAGAAATGAAAGCAACTTGTAGTCCGGATCAGGCAAAGCTATTGAGCCATTAAGTCAAATCGCCTTTGGCAACGCATACTGACTAGCGCCCATCCCCCAACCCTCTGACAGGCATTGGAGGGTTGATCTCTCGTGCCGTCGATACCTCGCCATTCATCCCGCGATTTCTGTTTTTCATGCGAATCCAATCTGTCAGCCCTGGGTACGTATAGGAGGCGGGCTGACGCCCCTGGATCGGGATGGGTTTTGCCGTTCCGCGCTCCAACTCCTCCAAGAGGGTTCCGACTGCAGGCAGGCTATCCAGGATTGCCTTATGTCCGATGTACAAGGGGCTGTCTGTGTTGGTGTTGATTCCCGTAACTGGTCCCTGCAAGTAGACCTCGCCTTCGTCATACCGGCCGTTCATTCTTAAGACTGAATATCCCAGCATTTCGGGTTCGCGATTATGAATCGCCCAGAATGGTGAGTACAGACCCTTGTACTCAGGCACAATCCCTTCATGCCAAAGAAAGGATCCGAGGCGCGGAGCCTCCCGAATTCCCCGCTTAAAAAATTCATTGATGCACATGGACAAGATGAGATCGGGTTGCCGGTCGCGGACAAACTTGAGCACATCAACGGAGTTGACATCGTCGGTTTGGACGAAATCACCTTCCCACGATGGTTGGCCATGGACTCGGACGTAGTCGTTATAGAGCCGGCTCTGGAATGGCTCGGCGTGGTCCTTCAGAATTTTCCTAGAAACGAAGTAATAACAAACTTCATTGATAACCTTGGACAGGCCGTAGCGATCTAAACGGCGTCTGGCGAACTCGACTGTCTTGGGAAATGTCTTAGCCCATTCCGCGGAGGTGGTCCAGACAACTCCAACCAAATTAGTGTGTTTGGAAAGCCAATGGACCATCAACCCCGTAAACCGATTCGGTGACCCAACAAATATACAGCGGAGCATTCGGGCTCCTAAGTACGATGGGAATTTCTTACCTGACTACCATGCCCCGAAAGCAGGAATGGCGTGTTGATGCAAAGTTAATTTCGGTTTAAAACGTCTCATTCAGGGACTGGATGAACGGCCAGCGATACTTATTTTCCCTACTACGCCAGTGTGGGATCTAAGGGTCGTTCCCATCCCGTCGAATTCTTACTTGGCTAACTCAATGCTCGATGGAGTTTCACACACGCCCTGACTGTTTGCGTGTTGTGACATTTCGTTCAGCCACGTCTGAACGATCTTTCCCCAACCGAATTCTTTCTCGCAATGACGTCGACCGTTTTCTCCCAGTTCCCGCGCCAACGCCGCGTCATCAGCCAGCCGGAGAATGCTCTGAACGAGAGGCTCCACCCTTTCGGGTGCCACAACCATTCCGGCATTCGCATCCGAAATAATCCGCGCCATTTCACCAAGGCCGGAAAAAACCACAGGCACCCCGCTAGCCATGGCGGGAAGAGACTTCGAAGGGCGGGCGCTCAAGTGGACGGGCTGGTCCTTCAGGGTTACCAGCGCGCCTCGAGTGATGGACCACCACCGCGGCATTTCGGAGAGTGGAACAGGATCGACAAACAAAACGCTGGTCAAACCCAGTTTCGCGCTCTCGGCGCGCAATTCTTCTTTTACCGGACCGTCACCAAGGAACACAAAAGCAATGTCATTTCTGCTCCTCAGGAGATCAGCCGCCTTCAGTACCAGGGAAAGGCCTTGCGAGTGACCGACCCTTCCCGCGTATGTGAACACGGACTTTCCATGCAGCTTCCATTTTTCGAGCAATGCTTCATCCGGCACCCGAGGATGGAAGAGGGAAGCATCTACTCCGATGGGGAGAAAGAGAATTTTGCTTTGTGGAACGCCCTTGTCTTCCAAGAGAATCTTGCAGATACCCTCGGTCACAGAGCTGACGAAATCCGCCGCTCGGTATAGAAACTTCTCCAGCTTACCTGCCATCTTTAATAGAAGGCCCGATTGGACCAATCCGCTATCGGCTACCGCGTCCGGCCACAAGTCCGAGACATTCATCACCCAAGCCGCTCCCTTCAATCGCGCCAACAGTAGTGCTGTAAGACAAAGAAAGAGTGGCGGTGAGTCCACGAAGATGACATCCGGTTTGCCGATCCATCGGAAAGAAAGGAGAGAAGTAAGGCAAAAGGAAAAGTAATTCATAAGCCGAGGGAACAATCGCGCGGATTGTGCCGCGTAAATCCAGCTTCGGAACACTGGGATTCCGTCGATTTGCTCGCGCACAACCAACCGGCCTCGGTAGTCCCCGAATATCTTCCCGGTAGGGTAGTTGGGCAGCGCCGTGACTACTTTAACCTCGTGCCCCTGGCGCTTAAGCTCTGTCGCAAGGCTGCCCAGCAGCACCTGCGCGCCGCCAATTTCGGGAGGATAGCATTGTGTCAACAGGACGAATTTCAATTTCGTACCTCAAGAACATGGGTCACCCTATTTCTCCTTGAATTGCCACGTTCAAGCGCGCGCCGAAACGGTCCTTGGCGAAGCCAACTCCACGAGCGTGGATAGAAATCCATGCAGTGGTTCCACTGGTTCGGTCGGAATCGGTTCCACCAAATGGCAGCCTGTGGAACACGTCCCGGCTAATTTTTGCACCTGTTGGTAACTCACCCTGTTGAAGCTGTCACGGGCATAGCGATTGTTGAGAAATTGAATGGTGTCATTCAATTCGCGGGCGAAGCCATGTTCTACGATTCGGAAACCTTGCGTTACGAATTCGACGAGATCTTTTCCTGCCACGCGTGTTCCTCTGCCAATGCCCGTGTAGCGCAAGCCCTCACCAAAATCCGACCGCGACCACAGATTACAAGCGTCCACCAACGCGAAGAGCTTTGGCGAAGATTGCCGGATGGCGTGCAGCTCTCTCACATAATCAACGTGGCCAGTGCAGGCAATTATGATTTCTGCTTCGCGCGTGGCTTTCACGAGCTCATTTGTGAAATGTCCGGTCAAGTTTAGCCGCTTGAGGTTTTGATCCTCCGCTTTGACATAGGGATCGTGAATCCAGACATGCGCGGATTTTTCCAAAAGGTGTTTCGCCAGAACTAGCGAAGGAGAATTACGAGTATCTTCAGAATTAAAGCGATACGCCGCGCCCAGGACGGCAACGTTTTTGTTTCTGAGATCGCCCGCAATATTTTCCGCAAGGCGGAGAGTCCAGGCAGGTGAAGCGTCATTGATCCGGCGTGCCTGTTCAATCAGACTGTGTGGCGAGCGGCCATCCTGCTCGATGCGCCTCCATAACAGCAGGGTTCCGTCCTTTGGCAGACAATGCCCGCCAACGCCAACCGTTGGCACCAGGAGCCCGCCAAGCGGCACCGCGTTAGGGTCTTTCCACGCCAGGTCCGTCTGGTCCAAATTCTGATTTACCGCTTCCCTGAGTTGGAAGAAATCGATGTCTGCGAGATCGCAGTAACGGCTGATTTCCGCGGCAAAGGCAATGCGCACGTCGCGGTAGGCATTTTCCGTTGTCTTCACGATTTCCGCGGTCAGCGTATTCGTTTCGTGCAAGTTTCCCGATGTCACGATTTGCGAGTAGATGCGTTTGATGAGTTTCGGTGTGACAGGTAGAAGGCCGGAAACCAGTTTGTCTGAAGTCCTAATCCGTTCCACAAGCCGGCCGGGCATCACGCGGTTGGGACTGAAACCCAACAAAATATCGCGGCCGTCCACCAATTCGTAGGAAGCAAAATGATCTCGGATTAGCGTACCCATGGTTGAAGGCGCCAAGGTCGATTCAATCACGATCAGCGGAATGTTTTCTGCTGGCTTGTTCTTCAAAGTCTGGGCGAGAGCTTCGAGCGAGGAAAATAGGGGCCCATAGTCGGGTTCAAGGCCCTTCTTGTCGGTCTGGACGCAAATGAGGACGACGTCAGCGTCTCGCAGCTCCGCCGTATCATGAGTGGCGCTCAGCAATCCACGGCCCACGGCCTTCCGGACAATTTCATCCAAGGCTGGTTCGATGCCTTTGATTGGAGAGACTCCCGAGTTTATCGATGCAACCTTCCATCCGGATGCCTCTGAGTCGCGTTGAACGACGACGACTTTCGCGGGCTCCGTATTGCCTTCGCAAATCTCCGCACCCGCCAACATCGCGGCCATTGGCATTCCGACAATCCCAGGGCCGATGACCCCGATTTTACGAACCACCCAGTTACGGGGTTCCTGATTTTCAAGTCTGAGTGGCATATTCGTGTGTCTCTGTTTTAATCGTTGTGTCTATAAACTGCCGGTACCACAATTCCAAATTCAAAAGCCCCCAGATTTTTCGACCAAACGGCAATTCTCCATCTAAGAGCTTTTCCACGGAGGCCACGTCCATAATTCCACGGCTTCGGCAGTGGCTCGAAAGCAAGGTATCCTTCATAAACTCCTGAGATTTTCCCCGTGCCCAAAGGTGTAGCGGGACTGGGAAACCCATCTTGTCCTTACGGTGTAAGATGCGTTCAGGAAGAATGTCTCCAATTGCACGCTTTAACGCGTATTTCATTTCCGCCCCTTTAAACTTGAGCGGAGCGGGCATGGAAGTGACCAAGTCCACAACGCGGTGGTCCAGGAGCGGCACGCGCGACTCCAGCGACGCCGCCATACTGACGCGATCCTCCACATGCAACAGGGCGGGAAGGCTCGAAACCATATCAAAGTGCGTCATTTTGTTGAAATAGGACTTGGTATCCGGATGATTGAAGATCTTCTGAAATCTTTCAAAGGCCCCTTCACGATCGAACGTCGCACGAAAGTCCCGACTGTACGATTCCAAGGAACCGGCGCTTCGGTCAATCAGTTGAAAATAGCGCAAGTCCATCGGCGCAAATGCGCCTTCCCTCCAGAAGGATTGCATCATCGGCGTGTACTGCTTTAAAGCGGGCAAGTTTGGCAAGATGGACTGCAGCGAAACGATGTGCTCTTGTTCCTCATTCGTCTCAAATATCGCGCCCTTCAGTGCCTGTTCCAAATAGGCGACCGCATAGCGTGCATATCCACCAAAGATTTCATCCCCGCCTTGTCCACCAAGTACCACCTTGACTTCTTTGCGCGCGGCACCCGCGAGGATGAACTGCGGGAAAAGGCCTGGCCCCGCGGCAGGTTCGTCCATATGCCAGATCAGTCGCGGCAGAACCTCTACAAACTCCATTTCTCCCGCCACAACCACAAACGAGCGGGCATTGCAGGCATCCGCAACTTCGCGTGCGAAACCGGACTCGTCAAATTCCGGGCCTTCCGCAAAAGCTCCCGTAAATGTCTTGATCTGTTGCGGAGAATGGCGCGAGGCCAGGGTTGTGACAATGCTGGAATCAAGCCCGCCGCTCAAATAAGTCCCAAGAGGAACATCGCTGCGCATCTGAATGCGAGCGGCATCCTCGATCAAGTGGCGCAATTGCTCCACGAAATGCTTTTCCGTGTGCTCCAGATCCACGCGGAAATGAGGCTCCCAATAGCAGGTTGTTCGAACTTTGAGATCTTCGAGATTTACGACCTGGTAGTGGCCAGGCAAGACCTTATGGATGTCCTTGAACAGTGTCCGCTCACCCAGAACGAACTGAAAAATGAGGTAGTCGCGCAGTGCGCTTTCATCCGGTTCGATTTGCAGGCCGGGAAACTGCAACAATGCTTTTATTTCAGAGGCGAACAGAAGAGCTTCAGAGCTCGCATGAAAGTAGAGCGGCTTAACTCCCAGATGATCCCGGGCGACCAACACTCTCTTTCGATGTCGATCCAGGATGAGAAACGCAAACATTCCATTTAGGCGATCGACGCACTCCTCGCCGTATTGGAGATACATCCTTAAGATGACTTCCGTATCCGACTTTGTTTGGAAGGTATGGCCGAGTTGCAGGAGTTCATCGCGCAGTTCTATATAGTTGTAGATCTCGCCGTTGAACACGATCGACGCATGTTCCGAGTGCATCGGCTGGTGCCCGCACTGTGTATCGATAATGCTTAGCCGCTTATGGCCGAACCCGATCGAATCTTCGAATAGAAAACCCTCGTCATCGGGTCCGCGATGTTGAAGAGTGGAAAGCATATTCGCCATTACCTGGCGGTCTACTGCTCTGCCTCTCTTCTGTAGGATTCCGACTAATCCACACATGCTTTATTGACTCCGAGGCGACACTCAAACAAGCCAGACTCACGCCCGCAAGCTACATTCGTGCCTTGTTGGCTCAGGTGCTTACCGTCGGTAACTGCGCAGAATGCAGTGATCCCAGGACGCGGCGCCTGTCTTGAAGTGCCGGACTATACGGAGGCCTCATTAAGAGCGAGTGACTTACGAGTGAACGCTTTGACAATTCTCGAAGGTCTGGACTAACGTCCGGCCCCGAGACGAGTCTCCGCTGCACTCTTTTTTATCGGCCATTTATTCGCGATTAATGCTGGCCGTCTAGCGTACGAACTAGCTCGACCAAATGCAGCATTCAAAGATGAAGCAGGCACACTACCACCGGTTGAGGCTCCGCCCAAGTGTTTTTGCGAGAAGGGTACCGCTTTCCATGTTGAACATGCGCATCATTCGTGGCCCGCTTGGGGAACAGGAGTACTCCGACATTCTGTCTGGATATAACCGCCTGACGCTGGCCAATATTCCAATGAACGAATTTCTTCGCTGGGTGCAAGATAGTCCAGTGGGACCGGCTTGGCATGCCGTTCTTGAGACAGATGAGGGGCGGATCGTCGGTCACACTTCCGTGCTGCCGGTGCGGGCCGGTTTCCAAGATAGATGGTTGATGTCAGGAATGTCCGAATACTCTTTCGTTCATGAAGATTTTCGGAAGATCAAGATTAAAGGCATGGAAAGTGTGAGCAGGCCGACTTTCATTATTCTCTTGGATCAGCTTTTTCAGCATTGCATCAAGCAAGGCTATGAACCTATCTTTGCTTCGACAAATGAAAAAAACCAGATTTTTACCCGCAAAGTGGGTCTCCGGCCAGCCGAGTTTCCCTTGCGGGAGTGCCTCCTGGCTCTTCGTCCGATAGCGGCGGCGAGGCATACGCCAAACCTCCAGTCCAGGCAACGAGCCGCGTTGCTGGCAGTTGGCATCGCACAAAAGGCGCTATGGACGGTTCTCCACTCGTTTTCCCGCAGAAGGCTCGGCATACGTGCAGCGCCGATTGGCTCGGAAACACTTTGCCTGGATCGGGCACGGCTTTCGTTTTATGAGGAGAAAGAGTCTCTTCAGTGGCGCTTCATGCCTGAACAGTACGTTCTTTATATGTTTGACCAGGAACCCCGTGATTATCTGATCTTGAAACGAGGCCGAGCCGATCGCTACCTTCGAGTCTGTCAATATCGCCTTAGTTCGGAGAATTCTGCTCGTCCTATTGTCCATACGTTGATGGAACAAGCCCGGGCAGATCAAGCGGTCGGTATCCGCTGGGCTGTATACGATGAAGGCGCGCGAACTGAGAAACTCGTTGCGGAGTTGCGTGGCCTGGGCTTCTTGTGTGTGCGCCGAACACGCATCGTAATGGTTCATAAGGACTTCCCGAATTATCTGCAACCGTCCGTCTGGCGGATGAGCGACACCCATTTTTCCTTCGATCCCTGAACTGTCAGCAAATTCCTCCTCAGAATCGCAGCCCCTTTTTGCCACAATGAGATGTTTTCTTCAGTTGAAGTGTGGAATCTCCTGTTGCATTGAGTCTGCGCGTTTGCGCAATGTTAAATTTCAGAAATAGTGCAAGCAACCTTTGCAAAGGATATTTTGCTTTCGCAAGGCCTTACTTCTTCTATTCGTGAGCAAATTGGACGCAGTTGCTCAGCCGGCACTCTTCTGGAAGCGGTCGAATTATGAACACCATTATTCATCCGGCTTTTATTTCTCTCTAACAACCTGGGCTTACTGTCCCGTTCGCACGCTCTGATTTCGCGCTTTTTTCGCGGCCCAATCGGTACTTGGTCCCAGCCCAATTTGCAATTTGACAGGCCAGGGTAATACCCCTGTAAGCCGGAGGGCGAAGCCTTATGCAGTTGGCAGCAGCGTTGGGTCACTCACAAATGAAGGCGAACGCGCCCGGCTGGTATGCGGCCTACGTCAAGCATCATCACGAAAAAAAGGCTGCGGACCTCCTTCAGCGCAAAGGGGTAGAGGTATTGCTTCCGCTGCAAAAAGTTGTTCACCGCTGGAAAGATCGCAACAAAACGCTTCATACGCCACTATTCCCCAGCTACTTGTTTGTGCACACGAATCTTGAAGACAAATGGCAGATCTTAAATACCCCCGGCATTTTCTTTCTTGTGGCAGGCCAGGGCAGGGATGGCTTGATCCCTCTTGAGGAAATTGACTCTATTCGCCGGCTGGTCGTTTCAGACCAGCCTTCGCAGGCCCATCCTTACCTATCATCTGGAGATAGAGTGCAAATTTGCGCTGGGCCGCTACAAGGAATGACCGGCATATTGGATCGTTTCAAGAACCAGTATCGAGTCGTCATAAACGTCGAACTCTTACGGATGGCGGTTTCGATTGAAGTGGAACTCTCCAATTTGCAGTCGGTGCAAATGCCACGCAAGTCATCCGCTTATGCTGCGGCTGTCTATCTGCCCGCCAACTCCGTTTGTGACGGCCTCACCGCTTCCCGAAATGACTGAGCAGAAAGCGAAATGATATTGAATCTATGTCTACAAACGGCCACGATGAACTAGAGCCTTTCCGTGCGGCCGGGCAGTTTAAACTCACGCCTCGGACCGACGCACTCGCCTACCAGGAGCACAACTACACCTGGGAACAAGTCACCCGGGTGCTCCGGAAGAACTTGCGATTTGCATTGCTTCTTGCGTGCACTCTCACAGGGGTTGTTCTCCTGTACGCCCTGCTGCAAAAGGACTACTACAAACCAACCGCGCGGCTGGATATTGCCCCGCCCGGGAGCGGCATCAAGACCGTCCACGAAATCGAAGCTCCTTCCGAGGCAGACAATCTGGACTACCTGGAAACCCAGGTACAAATCCTGGGGAGCGATGCTTTGGCAATCAGAGTGATTCGTGAGTTGCGTCTCGACCGAATCCCGGAATTCGCGGGCGACGAGCAGGCCAAGGGGATCTTGCAGACAAAAACCGTGGCAGTGGCCTCCCGCGTAGTTCCGAATGAACTTGCGATTTTGCAGGAGCAACTCGATCTCGCAAATTTGACGCCCGCGGAGTCCGTTGCGCTGGAAAAGTTTCGCCGGAATCTGTCGGTTGCTTCCGTTCGCAATACGAGGCTCATTGAGATTTCTTTCTCGAGCCATGACTCGCAGCTTGCCCAGCTGGTCACGAATACGCTGGTTACGAAATTCATCGAACAGAACTACAAGCATCGATATACGACAACGATGCAGGCATCGGCGTGGCTGTCCTCTCAGCTGAATGATCTCCGGCAAAAAGTAGAAGAGTCGGGGCAAGCTGTGGCCAACTACCAAAAGAAATATGGATTGGTGGAAGTCGACGATCGCGATGTGCCACTGTCCCAGCTGATGAACGAGGTCAACCGCCAACTGAGTGACGCTCAGGCAAGCCGCATAGAGGCGGAGGCTTTCCTGCACATGATCGACGAGGGGCACGGCGAGGCAATTCCTGCTTTGCGCGACGACAAGTTGTACCAGGATCTGATGGCTCATTACGCAGATTTACGAACGCAGTTGGCACAAACAAGAACCGTCTACGGCGAGGCCAACATAAACGTTCAGAAGCTGCAGGACCAGATTGCCGAAGTATCCCTGCAAATTGATGCCGAGCGTAACCGAGCCGTTAGTCGCGCGCGTTCGTCCTACTCCGCTGCGGTAAACCGCGAGAACCTCATGATACAGGAACGGGATAAGCTTCGTGCCGACATGGGCTATATGAGCTCGCAACTGGCCTCTTACCACATGCTCAAGAATGAAGCGAATGCAAACGCAGAACTCTTCAATACCCTGCAAAGCCGGCTTCAGGAAGCCGGGATCTATGCCGGGCTTGGATCCAGCAATATTCGGGTCGTGGACCTGGCGATGAACCTGCGCAAAGCAACGGGCCCTCACCGCGCCCTGATTGCCTCCCTTGGGGCAATCCTTAGCGGCCTGATTGCCATTGTCCTTTCCCTTGCTCGAGAGAGTTTCCGCAACACTGTGCGCATCCCCGATGACGTGAAGTCTTGGATTGGATTGCCCTCGTTAGCCCTGCTCCCGGCTATGGACAGGACAGCCGTCGCGGAATCGATGGAGTGGGGTTCAGGCAGAAAGCTTCCCAATCTTTCTTCGCATGAGCCCAAAGAGAACGGCGAACTCCCCGGTGTATCCATCATGAAGTCTTTGACCGCGGAATCGGAAGCCATGCGGGATTTGCGCACTTCCCTCCTCAAAAGCAAGCGAGGTCAGCCTCCAAGAGTGATCCTGATTTCTTCCTCGATGGAGGGGGAAGGCAAAACGACGGTCGCCGTGAATTTGGCGTTGGCCCTGGCACACCTTGGCAAAACATGCCTTGTCGATGCGGATCTACGTCAACCTTCTGTTGCGCGAGCGTTCAAAATCCAAGCGAAGTACGGCCTAACAGACCATCTGAATCAATCGTCGTCCCTGATCGCCACGCTCGTTTACCTTCCCGAACACGAAAACCTGGCAATTCTGCCAAGTGGGAACGCGACCCAAAATCCGGCAGACCTTCTTTCGTCTTTGGGCATGGCCAACCTGCTCGACGCCTTAAAGAAGTTCTTTGACTACGTCGTGATTGACTCGCCCCCCGTCATCCCTTTTTCCGACGCGCGGTTCCTTTCCTCGCTGGCGGACGAAGTTGTCCTGGTTGGACGCTATGGGGTGACAACCCGGCGCGCCATGCAGCGCGCTACCGAGTTACTTTGTGAAGTGAACGCACCTGTTGCAGGGTTTGTTCTGAACGGCGTTGATCTATCCTCTCCCGATTATAACTACTATACGTATGGATATCGCAGATGGCAGGGCAATCGAAGGGAAGGGTCTCCGCTAAATGGTGCGGGAACGAATGGACCCGATGGCGGCGCGACGGGCACGATGAGCGCCCATGCCTGAAAAGATGGGAACCGCAATGTTCAAGGGACAAGTCACATTTAGGATGTGCGTCATGAGTCTAATTTGCTCGACCGCGTCACGAATCTTCGGATTTCGTCGAAGCCTTTTCCTGACTCTTTTGGTCGCAGTTGGGATGGCCTCCAGCGCTTTACCTTCGGGCGCTCAGAATGTGGCTGCGAGCACTGCAACTGCGGGAGTCGAAGACTATAAAATTGGGCCGGCGGATGTTCTCACGATAACGGTGACGGATGCTCCGGAATTTGGGGGAAAGTTCCGAGTGAGCGACACCGGCGTTATCCAGATTATCGGCCTCCGCGAACCCGTGGTTGCGGAAGGCCTTACACCCATTGGGTTATCGCAATCCATTCGAAAGGGCTTGATGGATGCCAAGCAACTTCGGAATCCAGAAGTGAGCGTATTTGTAGACGAATATCACGGACGGACAATCACCGTGATGGGTTCCGTTACGAAACCGGCCGTTTATAGCCTGACGAAGCGAACCACGGTGCTGGAAGCACTCTCCTTCGCAGGTGGAGCCCTCCCGAATAGCGGCAATACGGTCACCGTTGTGCGTGGCGCCGCCAGTGCCGAAGCGACAGGAAACCCGGTTAGTTCGGTGCAAATCATTGATGTCGCTCGGCTGAGTCGGGGCGAGGATGTTTCCACGAACATTGAGGTCCGAAACGGAGACGTGATCAATGTTTCGCCTGCGCAGGTCGTTTACGTCGTTGGCGCCGTAACCAAGCCCGGCGGATTCGTGCTTTCGAATCCGACGGAAGGGATCTCTGTCGTCCAGGCCGTCGCGCTCGCCGAAGGCTTCAAACCTTTGGCCGCCACGCATCAAGGCCTGATTATCCGTCAGTCCACCAGCGAACAGGCCCGCCGCGAAATCCCTGTAGATGTTGAAGCCTTCATGAAGGGCAAGGAAGCTGATTTGGTTCTCGCACCGAATGACATCCTCTACATTCCGGAGAGCGGCAAGAAAAAGGCACTGAAAGTCACGGGTGACATCGCTATGGCCGCAATAAACGGGATCGCGATCTACGGCCTCGGTTACAGGCTTGGCACTGCAAATTTCTAGCCTGCACTTGTTATTCATCTCGATTTATTGATTTTTTGATGATGCGTTCTTCGCTTGAGCCTAAATTCGAAAAAGTGATCAGGTCCGGCTTTTTTCCATATACAGATTCGTGGTTCCGGTTTTCATGAATCGACGTTGGCGCTGCCTGCGGCGAAGGGATAAAAAATGAATAGTAATGGGCGTGTTCAAGTAGGAGTGGTGGGCTGCGGTTACTGGGGCCGCAATCTCGTTCGCAACTTTCATCAGTTGGGTGCCTTGGCCGCTGTCTGTGACGTGGAACCGCGCAACCTCGAAGAGATGCGTCAGACCTATTCTGTCTCTGCCACCAGCCGCTACGAGGAATTGCTGGCGATGCCAGAAGTGCAAGCCATCGTCCTCGCGACTCCGGCCGTCAGCCACTACGACCTTGCGAAGAAAGCCATGCTCCGCGGCAAGGATGTCTTTGTGGAGAAGCCGCTTGCGTTGCGGCTGGAAGAGGGCGAAGAACTCGTCGAGATCGCACGGAAGCACTCGCGCATTCTGATGGTTGGCCACTTGCTCCACTATCATCCCGCGATCATTGAATTGCGCCGCCTGCTGGATCTCGGCGAATTGGGCCGCGTGGAATACATCAGCTCTTCCAGGCTCAATTTCGGAAAACTTCGCACAGAAGAGGACATTCTCTGGAGCTTTGCCCCGCATGACATCGCCGCGATTCTCCATCTTCTCGGTGAGACCCCCACCAGCGTCGCCGCGCAAGGTGCCAGCTATTTGAACCACCCGATTTCCGATGTCACCTTGACGATCCTTGGTTTCAAGAGTGGCGTGAAGGCACACATTTTTGTTAGTTGGCTTCACCCCTTTAAAGAACAGAAGCTCGTGATTGTCGGCAATCGCAAGATGGCTGTTTTTGACGACACGAAGCCTGAGCAGAAGCTGGTTCTCTATCCGCACAAGATCGAGTGGGTGAATCGCCAGCCGGTTGCACAGCGAGCCGAGGGTGAAGTCGTACAATTGAGCGCAGAAGAGCCGCTTCAGGTTGAGTGCTCCCATTTCCTCGACTGTGTTAGCGATCGAACCACGCCTCAAACGGACGGGGAGAATGGATTGCGAGTCCTTCGCGTCCTCCACGCCGCAGGACAATCCGTGCGCGATCAAGGTCAACCTGTTTCCTTCGAAACTCGAACCGCCCCGCGATATTTTGTTCACTCATCGGCTTTTGTGGATGCTCCCTGCGAAATTGGGGAGGGCACCAAGATCTGGCATTTCTCACACGTGATGCGAGGCTGCCAGATCGGCGCGAATTGCAGCCTCGGGCAGAACGTAAATGTCGCTTCCGGGGTGCGCATTGGAAACAACGTGAAGATTCAGAACAACGTGTCTCTTTATACCGGAGTCGAGTTGGAAGATGACGTTTTCTGTGGCCCATCGATGGTATTTACTAACGTGATTAATCCCCGAAGCCACGTGAACCGTAAATCCGAATACAAGCGCACCCTGGTAAAGCGCGGAGCCTCGCTTGGCGCGAACTCCACCATTGTCTGTGGCACCACGATCGGCGAATACGCCTTTGTCGGGGCTGGCGCGGTGGTTACGAAGGACATCCCAGCCCATGTGCTGGTAGTCGGTGTCCCCGCCCGGCAGCTCGGCTGGGTTTGCGAATGCGGAGCACGCCTTGAGGACTCTGATTCGCAGTTCCAGTGCGCTGCCTGCGGCAAACTGTACTTACTGCAGGACGGCGGCGGGCTCGTTCTTGAGCCTCGCGTTCAGCCCTTGGGGATTTCCGAAGTGGAAGAAGTTCTTTCCTTAAATGATGGCGCCTCTTCGGTATTATCCGAGCCTGCTCCGACGGTGAAGTCCAGAACTCAAGCAGCTTATGGGGATTGATCGTCGGCACCGTTGGGTTGACCCGAAAAAAACAGCGCTTGAGTTGTATGCCTAACTTTTCCTGCGTTTCCTAGCCGATGCCCAAAAAAGACATTTCCTACCGGGTTCTCCTTCATGGCTTGGTCTATTTCTGCCGGAAGTTCCCCGGTTTCCTTGCCACTCCCGGCTGGGAATTTCGCCATTTTGACCCCCATCAAGTTTCAGCGCACATTCCCGCTGCTGTGTATCTGCAGCGTTGCGATCTTGCCTATTCCTGGGGTGGACGCGTGTCGCTGGGAAAGTTTCTGGCCATGGCCCGGGTTCTTCGAAAGAAGAATGTCGTGATGTTCTGGTGCGGCAGCGACACGCTGAATGCCCGCAAGGAATATGACGCCGGCCGCGTTGACCCGTGGGTGGCAGAGAGGATTCATTGGGCGGGGTCGCCCTGGCTTGCCGACGAAGTACGAGCCATGGGGCTAAAGTGCGAATACGTTCCATCGACTTGGGTCGAAACCCCTGACTCGATACCTCCAATGCCGAAGGAATTTTCTGTACTTGCCCACTTGCCCAGCGCGAGCCAGGTAGAGCTTTATGGCATCGATCATCTTTTTGCGGTGGCGCGCAGACTGCCCCAGGTCAAATTCAACGTTGTCGGCATTATGCCCGGAGAAAGTTTGGGAGCTCCTGCAAACGTAACCGTGCACGGCCGCGTTCCCTCGATGTACCCTTTTTTCCGCCAGACGTCGGTGTTCTGGCGTCCAGCCCGGCACGATGGACTGGCATTTGTTTCCCTCGAGGCTTTGGCTCACGGGCGCCACGTTTTGTGGACGTACCCGTTTCCGGGTTGCACGGTGGCGCCCGATGCGATCAGTGGTTATCAGGAAATTCAGCGGCTCTATAACCTGCATTGCGACGGCAACCTGCGAGTCAATCAGTTTGCCGCTGAATACATTGCTTCCAATTTTAGCCCACAACTCATACGTGAAGGGATCTTGGCCCGTTGGAAAAAAATCATTCAATCTCCTTCCGGCGATCCCGCCGCCCGATATTGCAACGATCAATTCATGAATTGAGCCGGACCGAACCGACGCCTGCAAGAGAAGTTGTTTCGCAAACGAGGCGGCGTGTTCTGGTCCACGGATTGACCTACTTCGGCCAAGCCTTCTCTGAATTCATGTCCGGGGACGGGTGGGAGTTTGTTTATTACCCGGACA
>Ga0210383_10000114_pt1 | contig 84629 bp, 67 predicted proteins | sample IncBWC14OmetaG_FD_160072 | JGI IMG/M metagenome (GOLD analysis project Ga0210383, IMG submission 160072) | Forest soil microbial communities from Barre Woods Harvard Forest LTER site, Petersham, Massachusetts, United States - Inc-BW-C-14-O ...
TCGTCCCTGTCGTTGGGTCCGGAGCCTGCAATCAAAACTACTGCTGGAAACGGTCCCCCGGTTTTCGGCAATGTGAGGGTTCCGGCGAGCGTTACGTGAGCCGCTTCATTCGAAAACGAAACCTCTTCCTCCCGGTATGCGTAGGGTCGAACAGGATTTTGCGGCCGCCTCAATTCAAGCGGTTGCTCTCCCCGTTTGAAATCCAGTTTCTCGTTTTCCACCCCTAACTGCGACCACGTTCCCTTCAATTCAGTTTTTGCCGGGTTCAGCGTTCCCTCATAGACACCCGCCACCGCTGGAATTTCGAAATGGACTGCCGATTCTTTCTGCGAAAGTCTCACGGCGGGAAGTCCGGTCACTCCCTGATCGAGATTGTCCAGCGCCCCAATCAGCTCCCCATCCGTGTCGTGCAAGAGATGCAATTGATAACGCAGCCGCATTCCACGAACTTCCACCGCCCCCTGCCAAAGCCCTTCCACCGGAAACACCGCGTCACCCGGTTTGCGAGAAATACCGCCTGCAGGCTGGAGAGAAAGTATCAACGGAAGTGACGCGCCTCCTTGCGACCAAAGGCCGTCGATGATTTTGTGGTTCGCGGAAATCTTGCCTTCGAAGTGCGCTCCATTTGAAGCCACATCCAGCTTCACCGAGCTCCCCGTAACGGACACCGACGACGCCTCGATCGCAAAAACGCCCTGATCCAGACTATCGAGCGTCGCATGGTAAATGCCCTCGGCGTTCTTCTTCAGGTGCAGGAGGATGTGCAGTTGTGCTTCCCCGGCTTGCAGCGTTCCGGCATACGTTCCCTCCGGAGCTGCAACCGATTGCGCCCATAACTGCAAGGCGAATCCGAGCCAAACCAGCGGTAGAAGTGCGGCAAAAGCGAGCGTTCGTGAGAACAAGAATTGGACCTTCCGTCGGTAGATAAGCCACTCCTTTGGATGAAGGAAACTTGGAAAATGCCGTCTGGGCAGCGAAGTTGCAATCACCCGTCGTCTACAAGCACCGCGCACAAAAAACATGCAAAAAGGGCGCCCAAATCCCTCCAGGCGCCCTATCTAACTCTAAACCTTGCGAGCAGCTCACCTCGCCTTACTTCGCTTGGTTGTACCAGTCCGCGTTCACTGCCGTGAACTTCTGCCACTTCTCTGGCAAATCTTCCAGCGCAAAGATCGCGGTGACCGGGCAAACCGGGACGCAGGCACCACAGTCAATGCATTCCACCGGATTGATGTACAACATCGTCTCCGTTGCGTGCGCCGGCTCATCCTTCCGCGGATGGATGCAGTCCACCGTACAGACATCAACACACGCCGAGTCTTTGGTGTTGATGCAGGGTTCGGCAATCACGTAGGCCATTCAAAATCTCCTTTTTCAGGGCAGCGGCCCACGCTTGTTCGGGAAGCGCAGCCGCGTAACTCAGTTCGTTTCGCGCTGCCGGGCCACAAGCAGGCGTGGCGTTAATTCTACGCGGGACCCCGGAGATTCTCAACTGAGCCAAACGGGTTAAGATAGAACGGAGAGGAAGATCAATGCGACCGCGAATGCTGTTTTTGGGTGTAGGGATAGCGCTGCTGCTCACCGCGTACATGGACGCGCAAGCCCCCGCGCCCAAGGATCCAGAACTTATCGATGCACAGGGGTATCAAAAGATCTTGCAGCAGCTCAAGGGCAAGCCGGTGCTGGTCAATTTCTGGGCTACCTGGTGCGAGCCCTGCCGCGATGAATACCCGATGTTGAACCAACTGGCAAAGCAGTATGCTCCTCAAGGATTAAAAGTTGTGGGCGTAAGCATGGATCAGGACGGCGATCTGATCCTTATGCGCAGGTTTCTCGCGCGCTACAAACCCGTCTTCCCGAACTATCGCAAGAAAAAGGGCGAGCAAGAAGCCTTTATGCAGAGTATCTCCCCGGAATGGACCGGCACTTTGCCTTCCACTTTTTTTTACGACAAGGATGGGCGGCAGATCGGCCATCTGACCGGCGCGGGTACCAAGGAGACCTACGAGGGCTGGATTCACACCCTGCTTTCTAAATAGGCATTCGCCAAGCCGCAGTTAACCGAAAATAATTTCCCCGGCACATCACGAAAAATGAAGGGAACCGCATCATGCTCGACCTCAAAGGCAACAAAGTCACGTATTTCGGTCACAGCACCTTCGGTCTTACCACGCCCAGCGGTCAATTCGCTCTGGTCGATCCCTGGGTAATGACCAATCCCGCGTGTCCCGAATCCTTGAAGAAGCTGTCGCGCCTGGACGCTATCTTTCTGACCCACGGGCACAGCGATCACATGGGAGACATGCTTGCTCTCGCGAAGCAGTTCAAACCGAAGATTCTCGCTACTTTCGAAACGTATCTCTGGCTCGAATCCAAGAACACCGGTGCCACCTGCCTTCCCGCCAACAAAGGCGGCGCGCAAGCGGTTGGCGACTTTCACGTCACCATGACCAACGCTTTTCATTCAAACTCCATTGATGATGAAGGCCATCGCCTTTACGGTGGCGAACCTGGAGGTTATATCATCGGACTGCCAGGTGGTCTCACTGTCTACCACGCCGGCGACACCTGCCTCTTCGGCGATATGAAGCTGATTGCGGAACTCTACGAGCCTCAGCTCGCATGCCTTCCCATCGGCGACACCTTCACCATGGGCCCGCGCGAAGCCGCCCATGCCATACGTTTTCTCGCTGTCAAACACGTCATTCCCATGCATTACGCGACATTCCCAAGCCTCACCGGCACCCCGGAAGCTCTTCGCGCCGAAACAAAAGACGTGGCCGGCCTCGAGATCCACGCATTGAAGCCGGGAGAATCTTTGGGCAATGAGGGTCGCGCCGCGGCCAATCCTAATTAGGAGTCCTGACTACGAGCGCAGAAAATTGCGCGCGAAGAATGCGAGGTTGGCGGGACGCTCCGCCAGCCGCCGCATGAAATACGGAAACCAATCGTGTCCATACGGGATGTACACGCGGACGCGATAGCCATCACGCACCAGCCTGCGCTGTAGATCCGTGCGCACGCCATACAACATCTGAAACTCAAAATCGTCCTTGGAGACGCCTTTTTCGGCCGCGCACCGGATCGTCTCCGCGATCATTCGCGGATCATGCGTGGCGATCCCGTGATAAAAACCGCTGGGCAACAGCATGCGCATTAATTTTACGTAGTTTGCGTCCACATCCGCTTTTCTGGGGAACGCCACTTCTTCCGATTCTTTATACGCACCCTTGCACAGGCGTATCCGGCAACCATACGAGAGGAGATCCTGCACATCGCCTTCGCTACGGTAAAGGTAAGACTGAATTACTGCTCCCACGCTCGGCGTGTGCGCCCGCGCGCGCTTCACCAGCTCAATGGTCCGCTGCGTATAGATCGAACTCTCCATGTCGATTCTTAGAAAGTTGTCATAGGCCGCCGCGCGTTCGGTGATTGACAGCACCAGTCCCTCGCAGAACTCCGCGCTGATATCCAGCCCAAGCTGCGTCAGCTTGCAGGAAACGTTGGCATTTAACTTTTCTTTGGAAATTCGGTCGAAAATTTCAATGTAGGCGTCGCGGACCTTCTGGGCGTCCGCCGCGGTCGCAACATTTTCTCCCAGGTAATCCAGCGTGGCCAGCATTCCCGCATCGTTACACTGCCGGGCCGCTTGCATGGCCTCGTCGAGCGTTTCGCCGGCCACGAAACGGTGAGACATCCGCCGTGTCGTGCTATTGGTGGTAACCCACTGCGCGAAGCTTTTACTTTCGGAGAGTTTCAGAAGAATCGTGCGGACCATGGACTATGCAATTATGCCCGGAGATGTAGAGAGAGGCTATAGCCGATCTAGTCTTTGTGTTCTTCCAGGAACTTTTCCGCATCTATCGCCGCCATGCATCCGGAGCCCGCCGCGGTTACCGCCTGGCGATAACGGTGATCCTGTACATCACCCGCCACGAACACTCCTGGAACTTTCGTCACACTGCCGTGATTGGCCAAAAGATAGCCGTTCTCGTCCATGTCCAGCTTGCCGCGGAAGACCGTCGAGTTAGGTTCGTGTCCAATGGCTACGAAAACGCCATCGACGTCCACCGTCTTCATCTCACCTGTCTTGGTTTGCAGCAGATGCAAGCCGGTAACGAGATCTTTCGGGGCGTTAATCGTATCCACTGTGTAGGGCACGAGAAACTCCACTTTCGGATTCGCTTTCGCCCGGTCGATCATGATTTTGGAAGCGCGAAATTCTTCCCGGCGATGGATCAAATACACCTTGGTGGCGTACCGCGAAAGAAAATTCGCTTCTTCCATCGCCGAATCGCCGCCGCCTACAACCGCAATCGGCTTCCCGCGAAAGAAGTAACCATCGCAGGTAGCACAGGTGGAAACGCCTTTGCCGATCAGTTCCTTCTCTCCCTGCAGTCCCAGCAAGCGTGCGGTCGCTCCCGCAGCCACAATCAAGGTCCGTGTCTCGTACGTTTTATCGCCCGATTTCACTTTGAACGGACGACCGGTCAAATCCACTTCCGACACTGTCCCGGCCTTGAACTGCGCGCCGAATTTTTCCGCCTGCTTGCGCATGTTTTCGATCAACTCAGGCCCCAGAATCCCATCTGGAAAGCCCGGAAAGTTCTCGACGTGGGTGGTCAGCGAGAGTTGACCTCCGGGTTCGTGACCATCGATCACCAACGGCTTCAGATTGGCGCGCGCCGCATAGATCGCCGCGGTGAGACCTGCGCACCCACTACCGATAATGACTACATTCTCCATGCGTTACTTACTCCATTGATTAGATTCCACAACCGAGCGCGGAGGTACAAAGGTAGTCTGCGATTGTAACACCCCGGCGCCGCATCTTCGCGAAAGCCACTGCCCACAGACCCGCTCGCGATGGATCTTATGTCTTCAACTTTCTTCATCCTTGCACAGCGGATCTTTGCAGGGGCTGCTGAAGGCCGCCCTTCTTTGGTTCTGTCGAAGCGCCTGCCCAGCCAATTTGCCCAGCCAATTTGGAAGATACTCCCCGCCGCGGACGGTAGACCTGCGAGCGCGTCAATCCTTAGAGTAGAAGCAGCAAAAATAGTTTCGACCGGAGGCTTTTCATGGATCCACGCTACCCCATCGGAAAATTTCAAATGCCCAAGGAGACTACCCCGGCGCTTCGGCAGTCCGCGATGACCGAAATTGCCGGGACTCCCGCGAAAATTCGCGCCGCGGTAAAAGGCTTGACAGATTCGCAACTGGAGACGCCGTACCGTGATGGTGGTTGGACCGTGCGCCAGGTTGTGCATCATGTCCCGGACAGCCACATGAATGCGTATATCCGGCTGCGTTTCGCCTTAACGGAAACCGCGCCAACCATAAAACCCTACGACGAGAGTGCATGGGCGAATCTGGAAGACGCCAAGAATGCCCCCGTGGATGTTTCGTTGAATCTGCTCGACGCCCTCCACGAACGCTGGGTGCGCCTGCTGCGCTCGCTGAAGCCCGAAGACTACGCCCGCACTCTCGTCCATCCCGAACATGGAGTGCGCACCGTGGATTGGCTGCTGTTCCTCTACGCCTGGCACGGCCGTCACCACACCGCCCACATCACCGAACTCCGCAAACAAAAGGCCTGGAACTAGCCGGCCGGCTCCTTCTCTCCCACGCTTTGTAGCGGCCGCCTTCTGAGGCGGGCGCCTTTGGTTCGTGAATTTTAAGTTTTAAGTTTTTAAGTAGGGCTCGAGCTTAGGATGCAAGCCGACAAGTACCGCTAGCTCTTCCGAAACTTAATACTTAAAACTGACAACTAATTACCGCCTCTACGCCGCGCCGGTTTGCTTTGCTTTCTCGATTCCCAGTACCATATCGAAGCACCCACAAAAAGGAGCTCAGATGGCTAGACCCGCCGGAACTTACGCGATTTTTGAAACCTCCATGGGCAATATCGTCGTTCGCTTATTGGATAAAGAAGCCCCCAAGACCGTGGAAAATTTTATCGGCTTGGCCGAAGGCACCAAGGAATTCACCGACGCCATTTCCGGCAAAAAAGAGAAGCGTCCTTACTACGACGGCCTTATTTTTCACCGCGTCATTCCCGATTTCATGATTCAGGGCGGCTGCCCGCGCGGCGATGGCCGCGGCGGACCCGGTTATTCCTTCGCCGACGAATTTCATCCCTCGCTGCGGCATTCAAAGGCCGGCAAGCTCTCCATGGCCAACTCCGGCCCGAACACCAACGGCAGCCAGTTCTTCATCACCGTCGCGGCCACACCGCATCTCGATAATCGCCATACCATCTTCGGCGAGGTGACAGAAGGTCAGGACGTCGCGGACAAAATCTCCGAAACTCCCCGCGATGGCAGCGACCGTCCGCGCAAGCCCGTCACCATGAAGGTTCGCATCGAACGCGTGCCCTGATCGCAAGAGCTCCGATGCCCTCTCCGGCGCAACTCACACAACTTCTCGTTGAATTTGTGTTTCTGCTCCTCGGCGCGCTGCTGGTTTTTCTCGCTGTCACTCACCAGATCAATTTTGTCCCGAGCGGTACTCCTTGGCTCGTCATCAGCGTAGCCTTGCTTGTCTGGGGGCTCCTGGCGTTCGCTAAGGCCGGTGCTCGCTCGCTTCGCTTGCAAAAGTGGATTCGCGGGAGTTCGCTGGTTCTTCTTGGCATCATCATGCTCTCCATGATGCACGTGCCCTTTCTTTGGGTGGGCACGCTATTGGTCGTCGCCGGGTTCGTCCTCGTCGCCAGAGGTCTCGCTGGCATCTTGCTGATTTTGCGTCAACGCTGAACACGCTTCGGCTATAATCCCAGCCCAATGAACGCCTGACCCCGGTCCCACCGGGGCGCCCTCAGGTGAATTCATTCACCATACCCAGCAAGCTCTTTTAAGGAGAATGCCCGTGTTCAAAGAGTTCAAAGAATTTGCGATGAGGGGCAGTGTTCTGGATTTGGCGGTCGGCGTCATTATCGGCGCCGCATTTGGCAAGATCGTCGCTTCGTTGGTGGACGACATCATCATGCCGCCCATTGGCCGTCTGATTGGCGGCGTAGACTTCTCCAATCTGTTTGTCAATCTGAAGGAAGGCCCGCATTACGACACAATTGCGGCAGCCAAGGCAGCGGGGATGCCGACATGGAACTACGGCGTTTTTATCAACAACATCATCAACTTTCTGATCATCGCTTTCGCGATTTTCCTGGTCGTGCGGATCGTCAATCGCTGGATGCCAAAGCCAGCGGCGCCCGTGACCACCAAAGACTGCCCCTATTGCGCGATGGCCATCCCCATCGCCGCAAAAAAGTGCGGCCACTGCACCAGCGCCATCTAGTCTCCGTGTAGCGGTGCAGCAATTCTGCGCTCCGCGTCCGCACGATTAATAATTTTGCAGGTGTTTTCTTGCTTGTGTAGCGCCCGCCGTCTGAGGCGGGCGTCTTGGGTTCTGCGGAAATTAGAATCTGCGAGATTATTCCAGGCAACGTGCCCCTGCAACTAATTCTTCGGCTTATTCTTCTGATTCTCTTCAAGGTGCGCTCGCAGCCGCGTTACCACCCCGTCTTCCTGGCCCTCTTCCAGTTCTTTCTGCACTTCTTCCAGCGCAAAGTGCACCACGTCATGGTGATGCAGCTCCAGGGGAGCGAGCGTCTCGCTGAATCTCAACCACAAACGATGCAGTAGGTTGACTTCGTTCGCGGTAAGGTTCGGCGCGTGCGGCCCAAGTACCTTGTAAACCTTGTCGCCGTTCGACAGGTGAATTTCCAGATTGAACTGCGGCTTCGGGTCCCCGAGCTTTTCCCACGCTTCACCGATTTCACGCGCCTGCTCTTCCGTGGATTCTTTCGGCGAATGTCCCAACACAATCGTGCTGGATTGCAGCGAAGTCGCGGCACGCAGAATACCGTCCCAAATTTCGTTGGACGCCACCACCGCAAGGCGGATGGACTTTCCTCGTTTCTCCGCCATCGAAAGCGCCTGCGAGAAAAGGTGCTGCTCGATGCTGCCAAACATCTGGTCCGCTTCAAGTTCATTCTCGCCGGACGCCGAGCGCCGCAGGAGCCGCACGTGCAGAACCACCACATCGCGCCTTCCCGGCTTGATGCGATCCAGCACGTTCCCCAGATGATACAAATTGTAATGATTGCTTACCGGCACCAGAATGTTTCCGGGTTTCGCGCCCACGGCCTCGGGCGTCAGCTCGCTTTCCACTTCCAGATTGAACTGGTCCATTTCCACATGCGCTTTGCCGCCGCTTCGCGCATTGCGCTCGGAAAGCGTAAACACAATGAAGAGCAATATCGAAAAAGCGCCGCCAGCCATGGTGGCCACTGGTTTGGTGAACAGGTTCACGACGGCAATCAGGAACAGCATCAACGTGATCAATCCGAGGCCGACCGGTACCTGAACGCCGCGAAAAGTAAAGTTGAATGGAACCTGGAATTCTCGCGGCCCCGGCCTGGTATAGCGCAGCACCAGCACCGCCAGCCCGTTCATGGCGAAACTCCAAATCACCCCGAACGCGTATAGGTTGGCGAGGAACGTCACTTCTCCGCGGCTGATCAGGATGGTGAGCAACTGCAGAATCACCACGATGTTGATGATGCGGTAGCTGGTGCCGAACTTCGGATGTGGCTGCCGGAACCACGAACTCAGGACGCCATCTTCCGAAACGCGATTCAGCACTCCGTTTGATCCCACGATTGCCGTGTTCACCGCTCCGGCGAGAATCAGGGTTCCCACCACAACGACGAAGCCGTGGAATATGAGTCGCGCGATGAACGGGCCTTCCAGGTTCATCGCCAGTCCGCCGATCAGGTTTTCCAGAAAATGTTGCCGCACGCCGTCCGGGATAATCATCACCGCAAAAAACGAAACCAGCGACGTAAACACCAGGCTGTAGATAAAAATCACCAGCCCGGCCTTTTTTAGATTAGGAAGTTTCGGAGATTCGATTTCACGATAAACCTGCGCTAGCGACTCCTCGCCGCTCATAGCCAGTACGGAATGGCCTAACGCAATAAAAATGGCGATGATGCCAAAGGTTTGCGGCAGGCTGCTGTGTGCCAGCCATCCCAGCGCGCTGGGACTCAACCGCAAATTCTTCGGATGTGGCAGCGGAGGCAAAACCGAATGACGGACCGCGATCGTATACACGCACCACGCGATCAGGATCACTACCATCACGGTAACCAGCTTCATGATGTGCAGCGCCTTCTCGCTCGAATCCGGAATGCCTTTGGTATTTTCCCACCAGAAATACACCGTCACCAGCAACGCAAATCCTACCGCTATGGAATCCGCGCTTACTCCGGACAGCGGGCCGCCGATATGGAAATATTGCAGCAGATCGTTTACAAGCCCGGCGAGGTACTGCCCCGCGGCCACGCCGCTGATCGGGCCGGTCAAAATGTAGTCGAACATCAGTGCGGAAACGCTGAATTTCGCGAGCGTGCCACCCAGCGACTGCTTGACGGCGCGGTAGACCCCGCCTCGCACGAACATGCTGCAGCTTTCCACGTAAACCGCGCGCACGGCGTAGGAAAACAGCATGATGCCCAGGATGAACCACGGCGCCGCTTTGCCGATGTAACCTTCGGCTTCACCCCCGGCGTAATACGCCGAAGACGCCAGGTCGTTCAGCACGATGGCTGCGGCTCGCCAGAACGAGATGAAACTTAGTAGGGCGGTGGTGGCGATTAAAACGCGCGGAACACCGGTCCTGCGGCCGGTCAAGTCAGCCGGGCTTTGGGGAATGCTGCTCATGTAAGGGTATTTTGGCCGTCAGTACTAAATGCTCCCATTTTTCCCCACCCAAGTCCAGTTGACCGGGTTGCGCGAATACTTGCAGTATTCACTTTTTCACGTGCACGTCGCCGACCATCGCTTGACTGTGCCTCTGCCTTCAACTGTGCCTAACTGGTTCAGAAGAATCGCGCCCTGTGTGTCGTTGGGGCGTTTCCCTGCCGATTTACCGGGCGGCCGGCCCTACTTCGCCAGTCCGCGAAAAGCCGCTCCGCACTCCGCACACGGACAAAGCGTGCGCAGGTAGTCGTAGCTGTAAATCCCCGTGGAGTGCCCATCGCTGAAATTGATTTGGATGGCGTAGTTACCTACCTGCGTTGCTCCTTGCGCGCGCGCTTTCGGTTTATACATGGGCAAAACCGCGGACGGAGCCAGGACTGGTGCTCCAAAAGCTTCTTTCTTTTCGCGCTCATCGTTGCATGTTGCGCACGGGCAATGTTCTCGCAAGTACGGAAAATCGAAATGGCTGGAGTGGCCATCCGCCCACACTACATCCACGCCCGCGCCGCTTTTCACATGAACCTGGACGCTGGTCGGCCTTTTTCTCTGGTCAATCGGTGTCGGCATATTTCAAGTATCTCTCATCCAGAAAAGCGCAAGCGACTCGGCCCGTCTCGTGTAGGGGCGCAGCACTGCTGCGCCATGTCCGCACGATCTACGTGTCCTGAGAATACTGTGGTTTTGTAGGGACCGCCTTTTCACCCTGAGCCAAGCGAAGGGCTGAGGCGGTCCGCTCTTGGGTTTCTGTTCGTCAGGATTTCGAATGCCCGTTACAGCATTCCCCCGGCGGAATGGGGTTCCCATGTGGACAAGTCTTCGGATGCCCCAGAAAACTGCAGATGCGCTGGTCCAACTCCGTGCTGATGATGTGTTCGAACTTGCAAGCCTGCGTATGCGCTTCATGGTCGTCGATGCGAAAGGTGTCCTTGAACAAGCGTTCCGCCAGCCGATGTCGTCGTATCACATCCCTCGCGCGCTGGTGCCCCTGCGGCGTAAGCTGCACGTCTTCGTTGCGCACTTCCACCAGGTGCATTTCGGACATGCGCACCAGCAATCGGGAAACAGGCTCACCGGTCACCACCGGCAACTGCCCGGCTGGCCCCTCCGATCGCAACAACTCTTTCTGCGCCGGCTGGCCCTCTTCCCCGCGAATCCAGATCTGCTCCAACAAATGATCGAAGCGAATCTCATCATCGCGCGAAACCGGCGTGCAGCAATCGGCGCTATTCGCCAGGGGACACGCCATCGGGTGATTGGGACCGTGCAGCGCGCTGTCGAACGACAAATGCCCGTGCGCAAGCTCGATTCGCCGGTCCGCCTGCTGGGCGATGTCCGGGTCGTGCGTCACCATCAGAATAGTGTGGCCCGCATTATGCAATTCGCGGAACAACTGGATCACAATCTCTTCGTTCGCTTCGTCCAGGTTTCCCGTGGGCTCGTCCGCCAAAATCAGTTTCGGATGATTGATCAGCGCTCGTGCAATCGCCACGCGTTGCTGCTCACCACCGGAAAGTTGTGGCGGCAGGTGCGTCAACCGGTCGCCCAGTCCCACGCGGCGCAAAGCCTCCGTCGCCTGCCTCTCATCTGTCACGCTATGGAAATACTGCGCCAGCATTACGTTTTCCAGCGCATTCAGGTACGGCACCAGATGGAACTGCTGAAACACGAAGCCGATTTTCTCCGCGCGATAACGCACCAGGTCGTTCTCACCAAGCTTGGCCAGGTCCACGTCGTCCACAATCGCGTGTCCGGACGTCAGCGTATCTAACCCACCCAGAATATTGATTAGCGTGGTCTTGCCGGAGCCCGATGGGCCCATCAGCGCCACCCAATCGCCTTGTTTGATGGAAAATGAAACACGGTCGAGCGCACGCAGGTTGCCGTATTCCTTCACCAGCGAATCGATCACCACCTGCCCGCTCATTCCTCACCTCGAAACACACTGGCAGGCCGAATTCCGGCGATGTGCCGCAACGGAAACGCGCTGGCAATGGAAACAATTACGGTGAGGGTCACAGCAACAGGATACACAATCCAGCGTGGCTGCGCAGCGACCCCAAAAACGGCCTTTCCAAGGCTGATGGACAGTAGAATTCCGATCGCCGCTCCAACCATCCCGCCCATCAATCCCATCAACACCGCTTCCGCAAGGAACAATTCCACTACGCGTCGCACCGAGCCGCCAATGGCCTTCATCAGACCAACATCGTTTTTTCGCTCCACTGCGATGTTACTCATTCCCGCCATCACGCACAGCGACGTGAGCAGCAGCACCAGCAAGACTGTCGCGGACAATACGCCGCTCACCCGCGAATACAGCTTCCCTTCCGCTTCCGTGAGCTGCTTGATTCCGTGCACATCCGCTTCCGGCAAATTCCGCGACAACTCCGCGACGAACTTCTGAATGGATCCGGGCGTGCCCGTCACACTCGTTTGAATCAAGCTCAAGCGCCCGGACAAGCCGCCAAGCATTTGCGCCAGCACCAGTGGCACGAAAATCTGCGCATCTTCCGCGCCGCCCGTCGCCACTACCGAAGCCACAATGCAAGTCGGTTCCGGGCCGCCTTCCGCGCCGTGCCCGCGCAGCACCAATGTCTCTCCCGCACGCACGTTCAGTTGCTCCGCTGCTTTCGCGCCGACCTCGCAAGCCGAGGCGTCCTTTTCTACGTCGAAATACTGCGTCCGCACTCCGGGACGCACTTCCGTCAATCCCACTCCTTCGGTGCCGGCAAGCACAGCAGGTTCGAACTTATCTGTCCCTTCTTTGGCAGCCGAACCGATCAGATACAAAAAGCCCACTGCGGGAATCGCTTTGCCATCGTTCTGCTGCGGGATTTTCGCCACTATCGCTTCGTCGATCGTGTTTGAGTTCTCGTTCGCGACTTCGCCCGAAGAGTTCGCGGCCTCTGGCTTCGGCGCTATGATCACATTCGCGCCCAGCGCCCGAAATTCCGTGGTAAGCCGCTTCTTCGCATCCATCTGTAGATTCAACAGCGCCGCAGTAATCGCCGCACCGGCTCCCAGCGCTAGCAGAATCACGGACAGGCGGGCGTAGTTCGCTGTCAGCAGTCGCCGCACAATGCGCCAGAACATGCGATTGCGTGCCATCATTCGCCCCGCAGAATCGGCGCAGCCTCAAATCGCGAAGCACGCCGCAACGGAATCGCGCTTCCAAGAAGCGTCACCACCGCCGCCAGCACCAGCACAATCAGCAAAACAAAAACCCTCGGCTCTGGAGTAAATCCAAAAACCCTTTCCCCCAGCATTCGCGCCAATACGATTCCGATGGCGTATCCAATTCCGCCGCCGACGAACGCCACCAGCAACTGCTCCGCAGCCAGCAGCACGCCAACCAGTCCCGATCCCGCGCCCAACGCCTTCATCAATCCAATTTCGCTGCGCCGTTCGATTACCGAAGCTGCCGCGGAAGCGCCTACCGCGAGAACAGCCGCCAACAGCGCCGCAATCGTCACTAGCCACAACAGCGTTCGCACCCGTCGCAGCACATTGCCCTCGCCTTCGGCCACGCGCCGGATCACTCGCACATCCGTTCCTTTCAGCACTTCCCCAATCTGCAGCGCAATCGAGGAAATATAGGGCGAGCAATACCAACGGTCGTACTCCGCCGCCGACATCCCTTTCGGATCCCTGCGTCCAAACGCGTCTTCCGGCTTCGTCAACGCGCTCACATACAGCCGCCGGTACATCCCCGGCTCGCCCGCCAATTTCTGCGCCGCATCAATAGGCACGAGAATTGCGTCGTCTTCAGGCCCGCCCGAATCAAGCACTCCCACAACATCAACCGCCGGGCCCATCCTTCCATCTAGCGTGTAAGTGAATAGTTGGTTCCCAGGTCCAAGGCTGCCTCTTCGCACAGGTTCGTTTTCAGAACTCCTCGCCTCAATCAAGCCATTTTTCTTGGCGAAGTTTTTTCCCACCACGCATTCCGTTTTGCCCTCGACGAACCACCGGCCTTCTTTCAATCGCCACCACGGATTCGTTTTCTCAACCCCAGTCCAATACGTCGTGCCGTCGGGAACTTTCACTTCGTGATTCACCCAGGTACCAATCACCGGAACGCTCGGCCATGCTCGTGTATTCGGCAGGTTGTCCATCGCGTACGGTGTCACTTTTACCTGCGCTTCCAGAATCGGCGCGAATCCCTTGATATTGTGTCGCCAGAAAATCGTTTTCAACTTCCCGAGTTCCGCTTCCGGCAGAAACGCTCCCGCATTCGCGGGCCGGTAATCCACTCCGCCAATTTCCAACGGCAACGAATCCGCTTGCGGCGTCACCACCAGATTCGCTCCCAGGCTGCGAAACTCCTCTGCCAGCTTGTCGCCAATATTCAGGGACACGCTCAGCGCTGCCGTCACCACAGCCATACCCAAAGCCAGCGCGGCCAGCGTAATCAGCTTGCGCCGCGGCCGACGGGTAAAAGAATCGGTAACGAGTCGAAGGAACATTGCTTGTGACGTGAAGAAGAACGCGCCCCTATCGCGGAATCTCTTGCGCTGATTTCGTCAGCGCGGAAGTATTAATCTGTATCTCATCGCCTTCCACGCGCGATCCCACCCCAATGGGATTGCATCCGCCCTGCTGTCCAATCGAAGGAACATAGATCGCCGACGCACAGTGCCGGCAGATCACGTTTTGCCCATCCTGTCGGTAACCTTCTGCTCCGCAAATCAGGCAAGCATCCAGCGCGACGCCATAGCCGCCCGGCTTCTTGATCACCATGAACCGGATTCCCTGGCCATTCACATTCAGCGTGAAAAGATGCAGATTACCGTCCTGAACTTCCGCAATAGGAACCCGCACCAGTCCACTCACCGCATCGACCGGCCTGGCCTGCGGCGGGGCCGCGTTCACGCGCGAATAAATAAAATCCGCGGTAAGCAGCAGGATCACCGCCAGGCTGATACTCGCCGCCGAAATCATCCACCGGCGCTGCCGCTGATTTTGCGCTTCCAATAGACGTCGTTCGGCATCATTCGTTGCGGTTGCGCTGGCCTTGGCGTGCGACGCACCCTGCCACTCGCGAAGTACCATCAACGCGGCGGCGCCAAAAATAAAAATGAAAAAGAACAGTTCGTTCCGCACGATGGGGCCAAGCAGCGCCATCTCTGTCTTGCTCGAAGGCAGCCATCGCGCTTCGCTCAGCTCATGCAGTCCGGTCACGCTCAGTTGAATCGCAACCAGCACCAGAATCACGCTGGTCACCGCGAAAAATCGGTGCAGCGGAATCTTCAATGTCCCCTTGAAAAAGAACAGACCCACCGCCGCAGCCGCCGCGATCCCCGCAGCCGTGCCGATCCAGGTTTGCAAGCCCTCAGTGGAAACTTCCACAGCGCGCAGGATTAACGCCAGCTCCGCACCTTCCCGAAGCACCATCAGGAACACGAATAATCCGATGCCCCATCCCGCGGCAGATCCCGCGCGCCCCGCGTACTCTTCTACTTTCTTCTCAATGTCCTTTTTCAGGTTCCGCGCGACACGGTTCATCCACACGATCATGGTGACTACAAAAAACGCCGCCACCAGTAACAACACGCCTTCGAATCCATCTTCGCTGATCTGGAACCGATCAAGCGCCACGGCCACTGCCAGGCTTAACGCCGTCGCTAGCGCGACACCTCCCCACACAAAACGCGACAGGTGAGTACGGCCTGTCCGGGAGAGATACACGAGGATGATGCCGACAACGAGCGCAGCCTCCACGCCTTCGCGTAGGGCGATAATAAAGGCAGAGAGCAAAAAGTCACCAGTTGAAAACGATTTGCAACAACAACCCCAGTTTACGCTCCCTCTGGTCCATCGTCAAGCGCGCCATCCCGCATCTAACCCCTGTCAGACTCAACACACGCCGCACGCCAACTCACGGTAGAATGGTCACTTGCGTCTATCTTCTTGTATGCGCCACCGTTTCCTGACTCGACTTGCCACCGTTATTCTTGCGGGAACGCTGCTATGTCCCTTCACTCCGGCGCAGCAGAAAAACCAGTCTACTCCAAGTAAGACCGAACAGGTCGGATTTCCACCTCCTGACCCACAACGCGCGCAAGCACTCGTCGAGCGAGGCGAAAAAGAGGAAGCCATCCGTGCCTTCCCGGAGGCTTTGCAGGATTATGACGAGGCCGCGCGCTACGCTCCCTTCGACGTCACTATTGTCAACAAAGCGGTCGCCCTGCGCTCCAGGCTGGTACGCGAATATGTCGAGAGCAGCGAGCGTTTCGCCCTACAGGGAAATCTGGACGCCGCCACCATGGATCTCGCCCTGGCCTTGCACATCGACCCCAGCAACGCCGTCGTCGAAGAGCGCCTGCAACAAATGCAGTCCATGCGCGAAAGCGAAAAATCCCAGAGGGTCATCGACGAACCCGCCGAAGGTCTTGCGCTTCTCGAACCGGACCGCAAGGCCGTCCGCAGTTTCAACCTTCACGCCGATGTGAAGAATGCCTACGAGCAAGTAGCTGCCGCCTATGGCGTGAAAACGGTTTTCGATCCCGATCTGCCCGCGCGCGCTGTTCATCTCCGCCTGACGGACGTCGATTTCGACACCGCAATTAATATTTTGGCCGCCGAGACGTACACCTTCTGGCATGCCTTGAACACGAAGTCTTTTTTTGTAGCCGCGGACACCACCGAAAAACGCAAAGCCTACGATCCGGAAATCGAGCAGACATTTTTATTGCCTGCTTCGGTTGAAGCCTCGGAAATTACCGATCTTACCCGCGCGGTACGCGAACTGACCGGCACCCAGCATATCCAGCAATCCGTGGCGGCGCACACCATCACCATGCGCGACACCGTCGCACGCGTGCAGCTCGCCAGTGCGCTGATTCATCAAATGGAGCGAGCCCGTGGCGAAGTCTTGCTGGAAATCGATCTTCTCGAAGTGGACCGTTCCCTCGCTACCAAGATGGGCATCACTCCTCCTTCCAGCGTTCAAGCAATCACCATCTCTCCCACGCTAATCCCCCAACTGCAAGCTGCGACGACGGTGACTGCCCTCCTCGGTATTCTTGGCAATCTCTTCGGCGTCTCTGCGGGTTCCGGGGCCACTCTTGGCAGCGTTCTTGGTTCGATTCCACCATTCAGTATTGTGGGAGGAGGCAAATCTACTTTTCTGCTTACCCTTCCCAGCGCTTCGGTGGATTTTTCGCAAGGGCTTTCCCTGGTGCGCAGTGGCCGTCAGGTGTTGCTTCGCGCGCAGGACCAGAAACCCGCGACTTTCTTTGTGGGAGATCGCTACCCCATCACACTCTCTCTGCTGTCGAACAGCTTGGGCGTGGGCACCGGCACAGCCGGCGCCCCAAGCGTCGGGGGTACAGCCAGCACAACAATCCTAAATCAGCAATTCACGGTAGGTGAGGGCCCCGTTGCGCTAGTCTCTTCCGATTTACGCAATTCCGGCAATCTCGATCTCGCCGTTCTCAATCAGACGGACAACACCGTAAGCGTCTTGTTAAATCAGGGTCTCAATGTCACCACTCAATTCGTGGCCGCTACCGGTTCGCCCATCTCTCTCGCAACAATACAATCCGGTACCAAACCGATTGTGAGCAACAACGCTTCGCTCACAGTCAACTCCGCGGCAACCCTCCGTTCGATCGCCGTGACGCCGGCGAGTGCCACCATCGCTACTGGCACCAAGCAGCAATTTGTGGCCACCGGAACGTATAGCGATGGCAGCTCGAAAAATATCACTACGCAAGCCACCTGGATCTCCTCGAATAACCTTTTCGCCACCATCGATTCAGCCTTGGGGATCGCGACCGGCGTCGCTCCAGGCACCACGCAAATCACGGCGACACTCGCCGGAATCATCAGCCAGCCAGCGCCACTGACGGTCACCTCTACAAGTCTGCAGTCCATCGCCATCTCTCCTGCGGTTGCCTCGATTGCCATCGGTAACCGAACACAATTCACCGCCATCGGCACCTTTAGTGACACCACTACTCAGGATCTTACTTCCCAGGTGACTTGGGCTTCCGCTACGCAGGCTGTTGGCATCATCAGTTCGGGCGGCAGTGCTACTGGCCTGTCCGCGGGCGCAACGCAAATCTCCGCATCCTTGAATGGCATCTCCAGCCCATCCAGCACCCTCGCCGTGACATCCGCGACGTTGCAATCCATCGCCATTGCCCCGCTATCGGCCACCGTCACCGCCGGTGTAACGCAGCAGTGGACGGCAACCGGCACTTTCAGCGACGGCACCATCCAGGACGTCACCACCAGCGTTCGCTGGTCTTCCTCTTCCACCAACGTCGCCACTATCGGCGCCAGCACCGGACTCGCAACCGGTATTTCTCGGGGCAGCACCACAATTACTGCGACCCAGGGTGGAGTGGGCGTTCCTACCGCCATTGGCGTCGGTGTCCTCAATGGCAACAATAATTCCTTCGATGATCTTCTCGTAGCCGAGCAGGTAACCAACTCCGTCCTCGTTTTGCTCGGCAACGGCGATGGCACCTTTGCGCTCCAGAACAGTCCCATCCTCGTGGGAAATCAGCCGACCGCAATTCAGATCGGCGCATTTAACACCACCAACAACACCAATCTGGGTTTTGTCGTTACCAATTTTGCGGACAATACCTATTCTGTCTTTAACGGCAATGCGGACGGAACATTTACCCAGGTCAACGGTTCACCTTTCGCTTTCGCCTACGGCGAACAAGGTCCCGTAGCCGTCGCTATGGCTGATTTCAACGGCGATGGAAAAAACGACCTGGCCATCGTCAACCAGACCACCAACAACGTCTCCATTCTGCTTGGTAATGGCGACGGTACGTTCTACGAGCCAAAGACTCCTATCGTCGTCGGCAACAAACCCGTTGCCATCGCCACCGGGCTTCTCAGTGGCGGCACCGGGACAGGGCTCGCTATCGTGAATCAGCAGGACGCTACCCTCAGCATTTTTCTGGGCAACAACGACGGAACCTTTGCACAGGCTTCGCAATCGCCCTTCGCCACCAGCGCGAATCCCACCGGAGTCACCATCGGAGCTCTGGTGCCGGGGGGCGCGACTGGCTTGGCCGTTTCAAATGGCGGCGCAGGAACCGTAACCATTTATGCGGACGAAGGCAGTGGCACCTTCGCGAATGTTTTGGAAGCCACTGCAGGCACCAATCCCAGCGCCATTGTTGCCGGAAGTTTCACCGGCACAGGAGTCTCCAACCTTGTCGTTACCAATAACCTTGCCAATAGCCCGGGGCAAGTAACTTTGCTTATAAATCCCGCGAGCCTGGTGGCCAGTTTGGGATCCAATCAGACTCCTTATCCGGGCGCCGAATATCAGGACATCGGAATCAAGATCAAGGCTACGCCTTCGCTGCATCCCAACAACGAGGTCACCATACAACTCGAATTGGAAATCAAAGCGCTGACGGGCTCCAACGTCAACGGCATCCCCATCATTTCCAATCGCTCCCTGACGCAGATGGTCCGTCTGAAAGAGAATGAAACCTCCATCGTCGGCGGAATGCTGGACGATGAAGAAACCAAAACCATCACCGGTATTCCGGGTTTAGCTCCGCTGCCCACTGTTGGCTATCTCTTTGGCAGCAGGTCGAATTCGTTCACCAATAATGAGCTGCTCATTCTGATTACTCCGCGACGCGTGCGGCTGCCGCTGCGTCAGAGCGAAACCATTTACGCTGGGCGCGGCGATCCCGCTGGACGTGGCGGAGGAGGTGGAGGCGGTGTTCTAGCTCCCGTTCCACCAGAACCTGCTCCCGCTCCGCCCGCCGGTGAGCAGCCGGGACAGCCTTCGCCCACTCCCACTCAGCCCGCGCCACCACCAAATCCGCCGCAGCCAAACCCGCAGCCTCCGCCGGATCAGCCACAACCGCAACCAAATCCCGAAGACCAGCCCGCGCCACCACCTCGGCCCCCGCGCTAACGCTTAGTCTGGATGGCGGCTGCCTTCCGTTTGCCCTAACGCAGGAAGGGAGACGGTTGCTTTTGGGTTGATCCCCTTCGCGTTGTCATCCTGAACCCGCGTCCCTTGCGGGTGAAGGCTCCCGACGTCTGAACCAAGCACACACACGCTCCGTCGGTTCCTTCCGAGACCTAAGGATTTCGTCGGTGACCCTAAATTGTCAGTTGATTTCCCGTGAGCCGTTCCAGAATCGTCAGCGGAGACGCTTCCGGTCGCACCAGCGCATTTTGTGGAATCAGAAAAGTTTGCTCCAGCGCGTATTGTCCCTCGAGCACTGAATGGCTGACGCAATCCGTGAATACCATCCACGTGGATTCCGGCGGAAACTCCCATTGATTCTTGGCTGCGTTGGCCTGAAATCCCGCATCTTCCTTCATCGCGTTATGGCAGCGATGCATGATCTCGTCGTACGGTGGCCGCTGCTTCAGCGGCAGCCGCAATGCACGCGTCACGGAACGCACTGCGCGCGAAACGGGACTCTTTCCAACCTCCAGCAAACCCGCCGAACGCGCCAACCGCGGGCCAAACGCCTCAAACGTCTGCGAAGTCATCCATACACGGTTCTGCGTAGGATTGATATTCGTGAACAGCCGCAGGATTCGCGCTCCGTTCGTCGGTCGCGTCGGAAAAGAATCGAAATGCAGCAGATCGTTGCGCGCGTGCAGCCGCGCCGCTCGACCCTTCTCTTCGATGGGACGGAAACTTGCGTAGTCCAATTTTCTTTTCCCTGCGTACGGCGTCAGAAAGCGGTCCAGAAATTCCGTCGCACGCCGCGAATAGTCGCTAAGCAGTCGCCGTAACTCTGCTGCTTCCTTCTGCTCCGAAGCATCCAGCCCGGTAACCCGATCCTCTGCCGGCCGGTACGCGATGTTCTTGTGATACGCGGAACTGGTCTGCTTCCGCCCCAGCAACAATTCGCGGTCCTCTGCTGGAATAGATATCGGAGAGTGCGCCAGAAATAAAATGTGCCCGGCTTCCAGCAGCCCACACAACTGGCTCTCATATCCCGAAGCCCCGCTTCCTGTAGCCGGAAACGGCTCGTCCACCGGAACCAGCCGGCTGTAACCCGGGACGTCCCCTTGCGATGTGGAAACCGAACTTGCCACCGACATCTTTCCTCCCCCAGTCCGAATATAACGACGCCCGCGTGCCGTGACAAGCCACCGCCTGGGCGCACACGATCGTTCGCTCGGCCCGGTGTAGCGGCCGCTTTCTGAGGCCCATTTCGGCCGGTTGCCCCCACGCTGAGCGTTGGGGCCGGTCTCGCGTGCGGGTCTATGGTTTGCTCGGCGAGTCCACTGAAAAAACCTCTTGACATATTCCCATATGGGAATGTAATGTCGGGTCATGCCTCGTGCCGCTACCACTTCCGACGCTTTCAACGCCGTGGCTGAACCGCGTCGCCGTGAAATCCTCAATTTCCTTGCGTTGCAGGAGCGTTCGGTTGGCGACATTGTGGACAGCCTCAGCATCGAGCAGCCGTCGGTTTCCAAACATCTTCGCGTGCTGCGAGATGTTGACCTGGTCCGCGTGCGCCGCGAAGGCCGCCGCATGCTCTATCGCACCAACGCCGAAGCAATTCGCCCACTGTATGAATGGACGGAGACGTTCCGTAAGTTCTGGAAGCATCAATTGCTTCGCGTAAAAGAGCGCGCTGAAGCCAGCAAAAACCCAGACGGCGCGAATATTTCAACCAAGTTGCCGCACAATTCATAATTCGAGGAGGAAGGATGAGTTCCACAGCACCGAAGATGTATCAGACCATTGAGGATCTAACCTTACACATCACCCAGCAAATTCACGTGCGCGCGTCGCTGGAAGTGACTTTCGCGGCGCTGCTCGAGCAACTCGGGCCTCGCAACGAGACCGGCGAGGGCACGCCCATGCCGATGAAACTCGAGCCGTGGCCGGGCGGCCGCTGGTATCGCGACCTGGGCGGTGAGAACGGCCATCTGTGGGCCCACGTACAGGCCATCAAGCGCCCCACGCTATTGGAGTTTAGCGGCCCGCTGTTCATGTCCTATCCGGCCATTTCGAACGTACAATACCGCCTGAGCGAGTTCGATGGCGGCACACTGATCAAATTTCATCACTCCGCGCTGGGTCTGATTATCGATGACCATCGCAACGGAGTGGTGGCCGGATGGACGCACATGAACGAAGGCGTTTGCAAATACGCCGAGGCCAAGCGGTTGCACTGAGCGAGAGTCGCCGGAGGAGAAACCCATGTGTCCAGCATGCATCGCAGGCGCAGCATCGATCGTCGTTGGAATCGTGTCGACCGGCGGGCTGACTGCCGTCGCCGCAAAATTGTTTACGGCGAAACGAGCAAGCAGAATTTCGTCTCAAAGCAAATCAAAGGAGAAGTGATCATGGCAACCGCTACGAGCAAGTTGGGAAGTCCGAAGGTCGTGTCGCAAACCGAATGGCTTGCTGCGCGCCAGGAATTGCTAAAGAAAGAGAAGGAGTTCACTCGCCTGCGAGAGGAATTGAGCCGCCAGCGACGTGAACTGCCGTGGGAAAAAGTGGAAAAGAACTATGTCTTCGATGGTCCGAACCGGAAGGAAACCCTTGCGGATCTTTTCGGAAGCAAGAGCCAGTTGATCATCTACCACTTTATGCTTGGCCCGGATTGGGTGGAAGGCTGCCCAGGATGCTCGTTTGTCTCTGATCACATTGATGGCAGCGTGCCACACCTCGCCGCGCGGGACATCCGTCTGGCAGTGGTCTCACGTGCACCCCTCGCACAAATCGAGACCTTCAAGAAACGCATGGGCTGGCGCTTCCACTGGGTATCGTCTTTCGGCAGCGACTTCAATCACGACTATCAAGTCTCGGCAACGAAAGAGGAATTGGCCCAGGACGAAGTCTATTACAACTACAAAATGCAGAGATTTCCCAGCGAAGAGCGCCCCGGCACCAGCGTTTTCTACAAGGACAACGCCGGCAACATCTTCCACACCTATTCCAGCTACGCCCGTGGTCTCGACATTCTCATCGGCGCCTACAACTGGATCGACCTGGCTCCAAAAGGTCGCGACGAAGATGGCCTCAAGCACAAAATGAACTGGCTCCGCCATCACGACAAGTACGACGCTGCTTACAAACTCGACGCCCAAGCCGCCTACGTCGAACCAGCCAAATCCACCAAACCCTGCTGCAAGGACTAAACCCAAGCCAAGGCGTCCGTCCGCGGCCATCAACCACACCAAGAATTCACGTCACGGGGCGGTGATTTGCTCCTTTATAGGGGCGGGGGCTTGCCCCGCCCTCTTGCCTGTGTAGCGGCCGCCTTCTGAGGCGGGCGCCTTTTGCCTGCCCCGACGAAATATGGATGAAGGCGGCTGTCATTCTTCGCCCATCCGACGAGGATGGGCGAAGAACCTCAACGCAATAAAGTGCCCATATCAGTCCGCGCTGCGTCTCTTGATGCGTCGCGGTGCTTTATTTCATTTGCGATTGACTTGCTGCGGGGTAGAGCTGTTCAAACTCCGGCTCGTCATGTAAGGAGGAAAGGTCGGGGTCTCGACGTGCCCAGTCGGCGTCCTTGAATCCTGCATCCCAGGCTTTCTTGAGTGCGTTCAGCGCATCGGGCTTGCGCTTGAGAAGACAGAAGACGCAGGCCGCGTTGTAGAGCACCGTCGCCTCGCTTGAGCGCAGCGCCACGGCAAAACTGGTCTCGCGAACCGCATCGTCAACACGGTCCATGGCCGCGTAGTCGCTGGCAAGAAGAATACGTGCCCGCGCATCTTCCGGCACATGCTTGAGGTGGTTCTCCAGCGCAGCGACACGCCTCTGACGGACATTCCGAAGTGCGTCTTGCTTCCCCATCACATCAAGCGCATTCACAATCGGCACGTAGCAGTTGTAGTCCTCACCGCTGGCCTCCAATGCCGCGTCTGCAATGTTGACCATCTCCTGATATTGTCCTGAGGCAAACAGCGAACGGCACAGCAAATAATAGGCCCCTTCACAATCGCGTTTACGTTCAATTGCTTTCTGAACGCAGTAGATGGCGTCTTTATAATTCTGAGCAGCGTAGAGAATCCATGCCTGCGCAACCAGCACCTCCGGCAATTGCGGCTGCAGGATCACTGCACGCTGCGAAGCGGCCTCTGCGCGTTGCAGCCAGATCGGATCGCGGCCGTAGTTGTAGTGCGTCTGCGCGCATACATTGGCGATCGCCGCATACGCCAACGCGAACTCAGGGTCCAGCGCTACCGCATTCTCGAACATCTGCAGAGCGAACCCCAGGTCCTGTCGGGTCATGCGCCGTGCGTAATTCTTTCCACGCAGGTACAGATCATAGGCCTGTAGATTTTCCGTGGGCTTGGCGGCCAGCGCCGCTTGTTCTTGTGGTGAGAGCGTGATTCGCAGCGCCTCCGCGATGTTGCGCGCAATCTCGTCCTGTACCTCAAACACGTCCTTCATCTCACGGTCGTATCGTTCGGACCACAAGGGAAAATCCGTTTGCGTGTCCACCAGTTGCGCGTTGATGCGCAGCCGGTTTCCGGCGCGTCGCAAACTACCCGCCAATACATAAGCTGCCTTGAGTTGCTGGCCAATCTGCGCCGGCGTCACCCGTTTGTCGCGATAGGCCAGCACCGTGGGACGCGAGAAAATACTCAGCCCTTTTATCTTCGAAAGTTCCGTGATGATGTCTTCGGTGATGCCGTCTCGAAAGTATTCGTCTTCCTTGACCCCGCTTAGGTTCTCGAAATACAGCACGGCAATGGATTTCGCACTCTGCTTACTTTCCCCTCGCGATTCAGTTATTTCCGCGGCGCGCGTGCGGCCCGACCCCAGATCGCGCTTCAGCCTGGCCAGGTCCGTCTTGATGTCCGTGGCGGTCTGATAGCGCAGATTGCGGTCTTTTTCCAGCGCCTTGTCCACAACGCGGCCGAGTTCCGCCGGTACCGCTGAATTCGCCTCGGTCACCGGCAACGGGTCTCGATTCAGTATGGCTTCAAAGATCACCGCCGAAGTATCGCCGTGGAACGGCAGAATTCCGGTGGCCATTTGATACAACACCGTGCCCAGGGAAAATAGATCGGTTCTGGCGTCGGCCAACTGACCTCGCGCCTGCTCCGGAGACATATACGCTACCGTCCCCAAAGTCGTTCCCGGCGACGTAAGGCCGTTCGCAAAGCTCTGCGCCTGCGTCTCCAGGCTTCCATCCGTGCCGCCAGTCGTGGGGCGTCCTCCCTCCATCTTCGCCAGCCCGAAGTCCAGGATTTTCGTTTGTCCTCGGACGGTAACAAAAATGTTGGCCGGCTTGATGTCCCGGTGCACGATGCCTTTGGCGTGCGCCGACTCCAACGCGTCCGCAATCTGGATCGCCACCGTCAGCAATATCTCCATCTCGACAGGATGACCGCCGATGATCTGTGCCAGCGTCTGCCCTTCCAGGCGCTCCATCACAATAAAGTGCTGCCGTTCGTATTGTTCGATTGCATGAACCGTGCAGATATTCGGGTGGTTTAGCGCGGAGGCGGCCCGCGCCTCTCGCTGAAAGCGTTCCAGCAGTTGCGCATCCTGCGCCATTTCCTGCGGCAGAAACTTGAGCGCTACATTTCGGCCCAGCTGCGTGTCCTCAGCTTCGTAGACTACTCCCATACCGCCGCTGCCGAGCTTGTTCAGGATTTTATAATGCGAGATGGTTTGTCCGATCATGTTGGCGACCGTGCCATGGTAGGGGTTTAGCGCCGTCAGGTCAAACTCACGGCAAAGTGTGACTTGTTAGGTCGAGCGTCGTTACGGCAGTGGATCAAACACAACCAGCGGCTGGTAAGTGCGAGGCACCACCGCTTCCGCAATCGCGATCAGCTTGTTGTCCTGGCTGAAGACGCGTAGCAGCGGCATAACATTTCCATCCGACTCCAATTCCGTTGTCGCACCCTGCGGGAGCTCCTGGTGGCCGCTTTTAAGCTGCGACAGCAAAATATTGAACTTTCCGCCGTGTCGCACGCGTTTCTCCAGCACCGGCAACACCTGCGTCTGCGGAAAATTCGACAGCAAACCTTCCAGCGGAATCATCCGGCTTTCGAATTCTCCCGCGCTCTTGGCTTCCGCCAGTTCTTCCAGCGTATTGGCCTGCTCCAGCGAGAATTCTCCTACTGCGGTCCTGGAAATTTCCGCGAGATGTGCGCCACAACCCAGTTTTTGCCCCATGTCATGCGCAAGCGAACGAATATACGTCCCGGAAGAACACTCGATCGAAAATCGCGCCATGCTTCCTTCCACTTCCAGTAATCGGTATTCGAACAATTCCACCGACGCCGGCTTCAGCTCCACGGGCTCATTATTTCTCGCCAGTTCGTATGCCGGCCTGCCATGTACTTTCTTCGCCGAAAAAATTGGCGGCATCTGCTCAAATCGCCCAAGCGACTCGGTAGCCAGCCACTGCAGCGTTTCCGGTTCCAAAACTGGCGCGGTAACCGGCCCCTGCGCAACTCCTTCGGAATCGTACGTATTGGTGGCAAAGCCAAAACGAAAACCGCCCGCATATCGCTTTCGCCTGCCGGTATAAAACCGCACCAGCCGCGTCGCCTTGCCCAACAACAGTACAAGCACACCCGTGGCCAGCGGATCGAGTGTCCCCAAATGTCCAATTTGCCGAAAGCCTACCAGGCGCCGCACCGCGTCCACAACGTCGTGTGAAGTTTTCCCTTGCGGCTTGTTAACAACAAGCGCGCCACTAAAAGCGGGAGGTTGCGGCTGGCGCGGCATGGGCGAGGGTCGTCTCTGTCCTTTGGAACTTCTCTGAATTTCTCAACGATGCTTGCGTTCGAATGCGAATCAAAGTTGGGTGGGTCTGGGTCAATCTCGGATGCGAAACGTTTCTATTCCTGCGATCTTTCGGTTTCCGGAGCCGCCGGCTTCTCCGTCTTTACTTCTTTCAACAGTTGTTCGATGCGCTCCACATGCTCCTGCGAAAGGTCCAACGTAAAATGCAATTCCGGAAGCCTCCGCAACTGCAGCCGCTCGATCAGTTCGCTGCGTATATATCCTGCCGCGTGTTCCAGCGCCTTCACCGCGTTGGACTGCTCCTTGTTGTCCTCGCTGCGTACGCTTACGTACACGCGCGCGTGCTTCATGTCCGGTTGTACTCGCACTTCGCTTACCGACACGTATCCCTCCAGCCGCGGATCCTTCAACTCTCCGGCCAGCATGGCGTTGATCTCGTGCGCGATTTCCTCGCCCACCCTCAAATGACGATGATGATCAGGACTCATTGCGATAACCTTCTGATGCCAGAACTTCGCTGCGGGTATTCCCTTTTGCGAACGCTACCCTAAATAATGTTTCTCTAATATAAGAAATTCACTTTACTGCCTCACAAAAAATCAACGGCGTGCGAAACCAGCAACGGTCCGAGTACCCGGTCCGCCTCCGCCAGCACCTTCTGCAGCGCTTCCTCCACGTGATGCTCTTCGTTTGAAAGCGTCACCACGCCAACCACCGAGCGCTGCCACATATCCTCGAAATCCAGCTCCGCTACCGCCACGTTAAACTGATTTCGCAGCCGGTCTTTCAGGCTGCGAAGAACCTGCCTCTTGTCTTTCAACGATTGTGCTTCCGCGATATGAAGCTCGAGTGTGAGCAATCCGACGGGCACGGCAATTCACCCCCGGGCGCAAAGGCCCGAGCAACGCTGCTGCACTGCCTATTTTCGGGCGGAGACAGTCCCTTGTGCGGCGGCTTCCGCGGCGGAAAGTTTCGTCACCTGGAAGAATTCCAGGATGTCGCCGACTTTCACGTCGTTGAAATTCGCAATCACGATACCGCATTCAAATCCGGTACGCACTTCGCTGGCATCGTCCTTGAAGCGCTTCAGCGAGCTGAGCCTTGAAGTGTAGATCAGCGTTCCGTCGCGCACCACGCGCACTTGCGAGTCGCGCCGCACCACGCCATCCAGCACATACGAACCCGCCACCGTTCCCGATCCTTTGATCTTGAACGTGTTGCGCACTTCCGCGCGCCCGATTGGCGTTTCCTGGAACACCGGCTCCAGCAGCCCTTCCATGGCCTTCTTAATTTCGTCCGATACTTCGTAAATGATGTTGTGCGTGCGGATGTCCACATTTTCCCGCTGCGCCAGATCCAAAGCCTTGCGGTCTGGCCGCACACCGAAGGCGATAATGATCGCGCCCGACGCGGACGCCAGCAGCACGTCGTTTTCCGTTACCGCGCCGACGCCTTCGCTGACAATCTTCAGCTTTACCTGATCCGTGGACAGCTTCGGCAGCATTTCGCCCAGCACTTCCGCCGAACCCTGCACGTCCGCCTTGATGATAAGCGGCAGTTCCTTCACTTCGCCGGCCTTCAACTGTTCGTGCAATTGATCCAGCGTAATGCGGCTCCCGGAACTTGCGCGCATCGCTGCATCGCGCTGCTTCGATTGCCGGTAATCCACAACATGCCGCGCTTTCGCTTCGTCGGTCACCTGGAAGTGGTCGCCCGCTTCCGGCACACCTTGCAAACCCAGCACTTCCACCGGCGTCGATGGACCCGCCGACTTGATCGGCCGCCCGTGATCGTCGAACATAGCGCGCACTTTGCCGAACACCGATCCCACAATGAAAAAATCGCTGTTATTGAGTGTCCCGTTCTGCACCAAAACCGTCGCTACTGGCCCGCGCCCTTTATCCACGCGAGATTCCAGTACCGTTCCGGCTGCCGGGGCATCGGGATTGGCCTTCAATTCGCGCAAATCCGCCACCAGCAGAATTATTTCCAGCAACTTATCCAGATTCTTTTTCTGTTTCGCGGACACTTCCACAAATTCGGTGTCGCCGCCCCATTCCGCGGGCATCAATCCCAAATCCGACAGTTGCCGTTTCACGCGCTCCGGTTGCGCTTCTGGCTTGTCCACCTTGTTGATCGCCACGATGATCGGCACATTCGCGGCCTTGGCGTGGTCGATCGCTTCTCTCGTCTGCGGCATAACGCCATCGTCGGCCGCCACCACGAGCACCACAATGTCCGTTACTTTTGCGCCCCGCGCGCGCATCCGCGTAAACGCTTCATGACCCGGCGTATCGACGAACACCACGCTGCGTTCGCCGACCTGCACCCTGTACGCGCCGATGTGTTGCGTGATTCCGCCCGCTTCGCCCGCCGCAACTTCTTCTTCGCGAATCGCGTCCAGCAAGCTCGTCTTGCCGTGGTCGACGTGGCCCATCACCGTAACCACCGGCGGCCGCGGTTTCAAATTTTCCTTGGTCTCTTCCTTCGCGACTTCCAGAACCATTTCTTCTTCGAAGGAAACTACCGACACCACGCCGTTAAATGACTGTGCCAGATCCGTGGCCGTAGGCACGTCCAGCGCCTGGTTGATGCTCGCGAATACCCCGCGATCCAGCAACGTCTTCAGCAAATCCTTGGCGCGAATGTCCAGCTTCTCCGCCAGTTCGCGGATGGTGATGCCTTCCGTCAGCGTTACTTCCCGCGGTGCGCGTGGTTCCGGAGGGGCAATAACCGCTGCGGCCGCGCCACCGCGACCACCGGCTCCCGGCCGCTGCCGCGTTGGGTGCAACTTCCGTTCGCCTTCCATCTCCCGCTTGTCCGCCATCGGACGCTGGCGCTGTTGCGGTTTCCGTGTGTAAAGCGGCTTGCCCGGCTCCGCCTTGGGCGGCATTTTGTCAGGCAGCGGCGGCAACATCGAAGGTCGTCCAGGCATGCGCGGTCCCGGACGCGTTCCGGTCGGCACAGCTCCCGGTCTTTGTCCATAGGAACGGTTCGGCGCTCCTGCTCCGCCCGGCCCACCGCCGCCTGGTCCTCCCGAACTAGTGGGACGCGGCGAATAGGGACGTCCACCGGATCCGCCAGGTTGCTGCTGCGGACGCATCGGCTGCCCTGGGCGTGGTCCGCCCACGCGTTGACCCGATCCTGGTACGGTTCCCGGCACGGGGCCGCGATTACCGCCTGTCGGCATTGGGCGCAAAGGAGTTTGCGGCCGCGATGATGAACTCGTTGCTGAAGCACTGGGCCGCGCGGCTTGAGGCTGCGTGCCGATCGGCGGACGACTCCCTTGTCCCGGACCACCTTGTGCCGGACCACTTTGCGATGGCCGAGCCATCGGCTGTCCCGGAGGCGCGCCAGTCCTAGGAGGTGGGGGTGCTTGCCGCTGCCCCGCTGCCGGACTTGTTCCTGAACTTGTAGCCGCTGCAGCTGGAGATGCAGGCGCGGCTGGAGGCGCAGGGCGCAGAGGTGCGCCGGGTGTGGCTGAAGGTGCGGGAGCCGCCGGTTTCGCCACGGGCGTTGGAGTCGCTACCGGCGCGCTCGGCGCAACAGCAGGTTCCGCAGCGGCAAGCGTTGCCGCAGCCGGAGCTGGGGTCGCCGCTGGAGTGGCCGCAGGCGCAGGCGCGGCTGGTTTCACAGCGACTGGACCCGGAGTGGATGCAGGAGCAGCTGCCGGAGTCGCTACCGGCGGGGCAACTGGCTCGCGTCTCTGCGCAGGCCTTGCTGCCGATTCCTTGGCCGAACGTGCCGCCGCTTCTGCAGCGGCTTCCGCGTCCGCAACACCCTTCAGGTGCTCGCGAACTTTCTCCGCGACTTCCACAGTCACGGAACTCGAATGCGTTTTCTTTTCCGTTACGCCAAAACCCGGCAACAGGTCAATGATAGCCTTGGCCTTGACCTCTAACTCTCGCGCGAGTTCGTTAATTCGTACTTGGGATGCGTCAGTCATGCTTCCTTAGGAACTTTTCTCTTCCTGCTGCTCCGCCGGAGTTTCTCTCTCCGTCGCTTCAGCTGCCTCAGAGCGTGTCTCCGAGACCGATTCTGTTTCGGACTTCACCGCGTTATGGACTTCGGTCGTGCCTTCTTCCATCGCGCGCGCGGCATCAACCGGCTCTGTTTCGCCAGTCGTTTCACCGCTAGCACTGTCGTGGTTATCGGTGCTGTCGTCGTGCTCCGCATTGCTAGCTTCCGCCTCGCCCGCTTCTGCCGTACTCGCGTCGGCGGTCAATGTTTCTCCGCCCTCCGCGCTCGCTTCCGCCGTTCCTCCGGCTTCACCCTCGCCACCTTCCGTGGGCGCGGCCGCCGCATCGCCACCTTCATAGAAGCGGTTCACCGCCTGATAAATCTTGTCTACCATTTTTTCGCCGATGCCCGGTATTTCCATCAACTGCTCCGGCGTCATGCTGGCAAGTTTCTCGAGCGACGTAATCCCCGCCGCTTCGAGCTTCTCAATCATCTTCGGTCCGACACCGCCGAGCACTGTCAGCGGAGTCACCGCCGCGGTCAAAGCCGTCATCTGCTCTTCGATTTCGCGGCGCTTCTCTTCTTCGCTCTTGATGTCAATGTCCCAGCCAATCAATTTGCTGGCCAGACGCACGTTCTGCCCCTTCTTGCCGATAGCCAGGGACAACTGCGAATCTTCCACAATTACTTCCAGCTTCTTGTTCTCCGGGTCGGTGATCTGAACGCGGGTCACCTTCGCAGGGCTCAACGCCTTCTGCGCGAACGCCACCGTCTCTTCGCTGTACGGAATAATGTCGATCTTCTCTCCGCGCAATTCACGAATGATCGACTGCACGCGCATGCCCTTCATGCCCACGCACGCGCCCACCGGGTCCACATCCTTGTCCCGGCTGGCCACCGCCACCTTGGTCCGTTCGCCGGCCTCGCGAGCCGCGGCCCGGATCTGCACCGTGCCGTCGTAAATTTCCGGCACTTCCATTTCAAATAGCCGCTGCACCAGCGCCGCATCCGCGCGCGATACGATCACCTGCGGACCTTTGGCCGCGCGATCCACGGTGCGAATGACCACACGCAACCGTTCGCCAATGTTGTAGGTCTCCAGTTTCGATTGCTCTCTCTTCGGCAATCGCGCCTCGGTCCGGCCCATGTCCACGATCAGGTCCGGCCCTTCCGCGCGCTTCACAATCACCGTCACCAGTTCCCCGGCACGATTGTGATACTCGTTAAAAATTGTGTCGCGCTCCGCTTCCCGTACCTTTTGCAGGATCACCTGCTTGGCGGTCTGCGCCGCAATGCGTCCCAGCACGTCCGTCGGCTTGTTGGTCTGAATCTCGGTACCAACCTCGGCGTTCGGGTTTTTCTTCTTCGCGTCCGCCACGCTGATCTCGCGCTTCGGGTCCGCCACTTCTTCCACCACGGTGAGCACCGAAAACACGTCCACCTGGCCGCTCTCCGCATTGAACTTCCCGCGCAAATCCTCGTCCGTCTTGTAATACTTGCGCGCCGCCACCACCATGGCGTCTTCGATGGCGGAAATCACCACCTCCGGCTCAATGTGCTTCTCCCGGCTGAGCATTTCGATCTGTTGATAGAGCAGATTCGCCATTTCTCGTTCCCTGAAAGTCCCGTTCCCTAAAATTCCACCACTAAATTGGCTTTTCGAACCGCGTCCAAAGGAATCTCCACGATTCGCGCTTCTTTTCCCTTCAACTCCATGCGAATTTTTCCATCCGCAAATCCCTGCAAACGCCCTTCAAAAAACTTTGCGTCCCCGATCGGTTCGGCTGTCGAGACCTTCGCCAACCGCCCGCGAAAGCGCTCAAAATCCGCCGGCTTCTTCAGTTCCCGATCCATTCCCGGTGAGCTGATTTCCAGCAAGTAGCTTGGCCCAGGTACCAACTCTTCCACATCCAACAGCACGCTCAGCTGTTGGCTGACCTTTTCGCAATCGGCGTGGCTGACCTTCGCAAAAGGACTAGGCGTTGCTTCTTCGCTGCTCGCATCGGCCGGTCTGGCTGGAGGCACCCGGTCGATGTACACCCGCAGGAACCGCTGTTTCCCAACCTTCCATTCGACGTCCACGACTTCCAGACCTTCCGAGCGCGCAACTCTCTCGGCGGCCTCGCGGATCTTTTCCAAATTCACGCGAAGACTCCCCGGCCTAGGCCGGTACGATGCTGACTGCCACCGGCGGCAACAAAAAAGTGGGCTTGCGCCCACTTCATGGTGCGACCCGTTTCAGAGCGAAAACTGAGTATATTCCGGGTGTAAGACAATTGCAAGGTACTAGGGTCGGCACCGCCCGCAACTCTGTAGTGCAACAATTCTGCTACCGCCTCTCAGGCTTCCACCCCTCCTCCAATTTACTGGAACTCCAGTGACCACCCTAAACCATGAAACTTCTTACGTTTAGCCAAACTCCCTTCCTTCGAAAGACAATCTTTTGACTTACCTTTTCCTTGACCCGCGTTCGCTCCGTGCGTACTCTCTTCGCAAGGCCCACCGTGGGCTAGGTCAAGAAAGTAAGCAATGCACCGCTCTTCGCATTACCTCGGGCTTCGCCTCCGGCTGGCGCTTCCGCTTTCGTTGGCCCTCTCCTTCACGATTTCTGTATCCTTTGCCCAGGCTCCTCAACCCGGGCAAGGAACCCGGGCTCCAGGGATCGGTACTGCCTTACAGCCCGTCACCGTTGTCATCGGAGTGCGCGACAAAAATGGCGGACCCGTCGACAATCCAGCGCTGGTCCGCTTCTATTCCAACTTTTACAGCTTCAACATCACGGCTGCAACGCGCGAAGGGGCCTCAGTAACGTTCAATAACGTCCTGGAGGGGGAATACGAAGCTGAGGTAAAATGCGCAGGGTATAAGGACACGGTTGAACACGTCAGTGTCGTCGGGGTTGGCTCCGTACAAACTGTGTACGTCTATATGACTCCGGAATCGGAAGTAGCGACCAGCATTCTGTTTAGCGGCCCTCCGCGCATGACTCCTAAACTCCAGGGCGAAATCGACAAAGGCATCGAGTTGATGGGCAAGAAGGACTTCGAAGGCGCTCGTAAGCACTTCAGCAAAGCCGGAGAACTCGCTCCCAGCAACCCGGACGTCCTCTACTATCTTGCTGCTTCGGAGATCGCCCTCAATCAAAAGGATCAGGCAAGAAAAGCTCTCGAAAAAGCTGTGTCTCTCGCGCCCACTCACGAAAAGGCCCTGCTAGCCCTCGGCCGCCTGCAGTTGGAAGCTTCGGACACCGCTTCCGCGGTGAAGACTCTTGAACAGGCCTATGCCGCGAACGGCGCAAGCTGGAAAACGCATCTTCTTCTGGCCACCGCGTATCAGCAGGATGGACGCAACGCGGAAGCAGAATCGCACGCTGCCCGCGCCGCGCAACTCGCCGGGAATAAAGCCGCGCCGGCCCTCCTGTTCCTCGGCGAAATTCAATACAGCGAGGGTAAATATCAGGATGCCCGGAGTACCTTGGAACGAGTTATCGCAACGTTCCCTACCGACCCGTCGGCTACCGAAGCGAAACGCAAGCTCGCAGCCGCTGCTCGCGCGCACATCACGACCGGAGTGGAGTACGCCGTTGCGCTTCCCCCTCCTCAGCCCCCGAATGTGGAACTGGCCCCGGTCACCGAACGGGTCTGGGCTCCCCCGGATGTGGACAGCAAAGAGTACGCGATCGCCAGCAATGCAGCCTGCCAAACCGGGGATGTTCTCAACCGCGCGCTGCAACACATGCAAAAGCAGTTGCTGAATTTCGAAAAGTTTACCGCCACGGAGCACATTGAACACCAGGACGTGGACCGCTTCGGGATCTCAGGCCCTCCGAGAGCTAAAGACTTTTCCTATATCGTCTTCGTTCATCCGTTTAACGGGGATTCCATGTATCTCGAGGAAGAGCGGGACGGAGGCGAAAACCTGAGCGCCTTTCCCACCGCCATGGCTACCACCGGACTCAACAGTCTCGGCATCTCTCTCCTGCAGCCTGCCTACCGCGAAAGCTTTAGCTATTCCTGTGAAGGACTCACCAACGTCCGCGGTCAGGCTGCCTGGCAAATTCATTTTTCTCAAAAAATGGGCAAGGTTCCCTCCATCCGAACCTGGAAACGCAACGGTACGATTTACGAAATCCCCCTGAAGGGCAGAGTGTGGATTTCCTCCACAACCTACGACCTGCTTCGCATCGAAACCGATCTGCGCGAGCCATCCGCGGAACTCCAGCTCGTTCGTGATCATCTACTCGTGGATTATGGCCCGGTTAATTTTCTGGGCGGCAGCGAGCGTCTATGGCTTCCATGGAGCGCGGAAATGTATCTCGAGATACGCGGTCGGCGCTATCACCACAAACACTATCTGAGCGATTACATGCTTTTCGCCATCGATACTTCCAACAAAATCAGCAAACCCAAGAATCAGCCCCCGGCAGAAACTTCCGAAAACCAAAAACAACCCCCCGCGTAAATATAAAGCGCTCTATTTAGGGGCCCAGCACTGCTTAACCCTGATCCTCGAAGGGTGCGCCCCCATGTTCGCGTATCTACGTCCGCAAAAAGAAAAGGCCCTGGCTATAAACCAGGGCCCATCCTTGCAATCGAGATGTAAAACCGCTTACTGCTGCGGCTTCGTGGCTGGTGGCTGCGCCGCAGGCTTCGGAGCCGCCGCTGGTTTTGCCGCCGGAGCCGCTCCGGCCTTGACCGGATACGACTGGTCATACAACTTGATAATGTCTTGCGTCATGTCGATGTTGCTGGAAGCGTAGAGTATCGGCGAGTTTTGCGAGGAAGAATCCAGAACCGCTACGTATCCGTTTTCTCGCGCATAGCGATCCAGCACGTCCATCATCTTCCGGCCGATGCGGTCAATAACTTCGCCCTGCGCTGCGTTTTCATCTTCCTGCAGTTCGTTGTTCTTGCGCTCCAATTGCGCCGCCAGGCGTTGCCCCTGAACCGTTGCCCGCTGCTTTTGCTCGTCGCTCCAGGTCGTCTGGTTGGCGGCCAACTGCTGCCGCACGTCGTTCACCTGCTTATTCAGGCTTTCCAGTTCATTTTGCCTCGCCGCAAATTGTGACTGCAGTTCCGCGGAGGCCTGCTTTCCTTCGGCCGTCGCCACAATCGCTTGCCGAACATTTATGACTCCAACCTTTGCTCCGGTTGCTGAACCAGCGGCAGCCGTGCCCTGGGCGCGGACTGCTGCTGTGCCCAGCAAGCATGCAAAGCCCAGGGCGGTAACGCGAATGATATTTCTGAAATTCACTTTTTTCTCCTTGTTCATTTCCGGCACGCTTTTCCCTGCCGGCTGTGTGCCGTGAGGTGTCGCACGCCTGTTAATTTCTGACCGAAGACCTTTTAGAAAACCCTGTCGTTCTACAAAAGCGTTTTGCCAAAAAACGCCACAAAAACTCAAACAAACTCGCGCCTGCCATGCCTGGAACTTTTCTGACTCACGTGGTTGCCCCCGGACACGTTCCGCCACCACTTCCCAAAGCTGTCAGTATAACTACTCTCGAATACCCTCGCAATCACTCCCTGTCGCGACAGCAACATCAAACACCGTGCAAAACCGTACTGTTCCGTCGCCTCCCTACTTCGGCATCGCGATCATCAGCACACGATTGTTGTTCTGATCCACGATCACCACCGTATTCGTCAGCGTTTCCATCGCCGCGGCGAACTGCGATTGGCTGCTAATACCCAGGGTTGCCCGGGTCTTTACCGTTTGCATATCCACTACCGACGAACTGCCGGCATTCTGCGTAAGTACCGTTCCGTCTACTGGCGGCGTCGTTCCGGCGTTAATGGTGAACAGTGTGCCGGTCTGATAATTGTAGGCTAGCGAGAATGGATTGATTCCCACCGCCGTCGACGTCGTGCTGCTGGTGTCCGGATTAAAACTGTAAATGACGTTCAATTGGCTGGACGTCACGTAAAACACCGCCGGGTTGACGGCTGGGTCAAGCGTAATGCCCGAAGTCAATGCCGTTACACCGGAGAGCGACGCGGTCGAGTTTCGCGTGGGCGGCCAGACGCTCAAATTAATCACGTCTAGTCCCGCCGATGCCGCCGTCGTGCCCGTATTCTGCAGATTGGTCACTACTGCTTCGGCGCGGTTCGGGTCCACAGCAATCGCCGACGGCGCTCCTCCCGATGCGACCGTCGCTGCTGTGGGTGTTGATGGCGTCGGCGCAAAAAGAACCGTCAGGTCAATCACCGACACCGTATTCGACCCGTTATTCGCCACCAGTGCGAACGCGTGGTCCTGATCTATCGCCACTCCCGCCGGAGAGAGCCCTACGTTCACATCCGGCGTCGCCAGCTTGGGACTTAACGGATTACTGATGTCGATAATAGATGCCGTCCCAGGAGGCCCGGCCAGAGCATTCGACGTAACCGCATAGGCCAGTCTGGGGATGACGGCGACGGCGATAGGCCCGTTTCCAACCGCGAGTGTACTGAGGATGGACCCATATGCCATGCCCGGGTACAACGTTCCTGTCGTGTCCAAATTAATGATGGAAATGTTGTTGCATCCGTAGTTGGTCACCACCGCGATCAGTCTCTGTTCATCAATCGCCACCGCCTCCGGTTGCGGCGATGCAGAGCATACGCTGGTCAACGGCAACACTCCGACCACGAACAGGTCGGTCGTGTTTGACGGTACACCGCCAGCGGTCACGTCCAACGCGAAATCGTGTGGAGTGTTCAGCCGCGATCCAGCAATCGCTATATCCACTTCGGTGTCGCTAACCACGCTCGCGACCGTCACCCCGGTGGGATCCCCGTCAAGTCTGGCAACCACCGCCCCGGTGCTGAAGCCCTTTCCGAAAACTTGCACGGTAGCCGGCAGCCCCAGCGTCACCGCCTGCGGCAAGCACGTCGAGTACGCACCTTTCGGATTCGTTGGGTCGCAAACCGCCGTTATGGAAGACCCTAGCGGAGGTTGCGCGTTCGCGACTCCACCTGTCGTTACCGTGATCCCGGAGATTTGCGGCACGCGGAAATTTCCGCTCGGATTAATGTTGAAGTAAGTCAGCGTCCCGCTACCCGCGTTGGCCGCAAGCACTAGCTTCGTGTTCGGGTTGTACGCCAGGCCACCGTAAACGGAGACCGGGACCGTTGAACCTGCCGGCGTGTAAGTTCCCGTTCCCACTTGTCCCGTGCCGATCGCCGGGGAAATGCGGTACGGCGACACCGTGGCTCCAGCGGTCGGACCTCCAGGATTCACGAACGAAATTTCGTCATGTGGGTCCTTGGGATTGAACGTGATGGCCACATTCGTGTACGGATCAAACGCCACGTACCGGAAGCCCGTTTCCGGAGCCGTCGGATTCGTCGTGGGACACGTATTGCAGGTATTCACCTGCAATGTCGCCGACGAAACACTCTGGTCCAGCGTTTGTATGAAATTCAGTTGCGCTATGGACGCATTCGGATCGGCATACGCAAATGTCCGCGTCACCGGGTTGATCGCTCCGCCCACCGCCGTAGATGTGGTGTTGAAGAAGTAGTACGCGCTCCCATATTGTACCGAGCCACCGCCACCCGTTTCGTTAGCCAGAGTCTGCCCTTGTGGCGCAGCCTGTGTGTAAGAGAATGTGTAAGGGTCAATAACGCTCCCGGGATTCACTAGGTACGTTCCATTCATGTCGCTCTGTCCGGACGCGCCGCCCGTCGTCGTGATGCCCGAAATCAGCACGGTTCCGCCCGTCGCCGGATTGATCCCGTGTGGCGCGAGCGTGACAATCGTAACCACGTTGCTCGTACGCACCGCACCCACTGGTCCCGCGGCAATCGTGGACGAATTGTTTTTCGACAGCAGGTTCACCACCGTCGTGTTCCCGGATCCTCCTGGCGTCACGTACGCCAGCGGCACATTTGGCTGCATGATCACTTGTGGGGTCGGCCCGGTGGTCAGCGAAACGGACGAAATCACGCAGGGCGCAACCTGCGCACTGTTGAAACACGCCGTCGGCTGCGGATTTGCGGAATTGTAGTTACGCAAATCTACAATGAAGCCAACATTCGAATTGCTGTACGCCACCATCGCCAGATTGGTGGACGCGTCAACGCCAACCGCAAACGGGGTCGGAATCGTCCCGCCCGGTACCGCCGTCAACAATCCGCTCATATCGATCTTGGCGATAAACGTCGCGCTCGGAACGGCCACCAGCGAAAGGCTCTGGTCCGTGCTGTTCACCACCACGGCCGTCTCCTGTCCCGCCACCAGTTGCAAATTGTCCGTGTACGCCAGGCCGGTTGGGTTGCAGTTAACCGCGGCCCCAGTAGGCCCGCAAGGCAGCAACAACGAATTGGTAAACACCGGTGTGCCGCTGGAAATATCGGCGACCCGCAAGTATCCCGTTCCCTGCTCCGTGATTAGCGCGTAATTCTTTACCGGATTGATTACGATGCTGCTGGGCAGCGAATTGGCCCCGCCGGGCATCGGCACCGCCGGCGGAACGAACGTCGCCGGAATGTCACTGAAGTTCGGTTGTACTGCCACGTTCGACGTCACTGTCGGAAACTGTGGAGCCGTGAACGGCGGCGTTCCGTTGGGTGGTGCGGTACTGTTAATCGAAAAGGGATAAAGTCCGGGGTTCGCAATATCTTCCGAGCCCACCAGATTCCCGGTAACTTGCCGTGCCGATGGCGTCAAACTGATCTTCGGATTCCCATTAAATTGTAGCTGCACGATCGGCCGGTTGGCTCCGCCGTAGTAGCCGCCATCTGCAAGGATCGATGAGTTCGTCCCCTGAGGAAAGCTATCCGGCACCGCTGCAACCAGCGTCGGGCTGGCGTACACCAGGTCGAGTTCCTTTGAAATCGTGATCGTTTGTCCCGGATTGCTCGGGTCCGGAATTCCCGCGACCTGGATCTGTCCCGCTCCCGGAATCGCCAATTGCGCCGCATTTAATCGCACGCGCGTTATGATCGACGCGTCGCAAGTCACCGTGGTTGAACTCGTGCAATACGCCGCGGTAATCGGTATCGTGAACACCTGGTTGGTCGAGGTCGTTAGATTAGTCACGTTTCCGACCGGGTCGATGAAATTGATCACTGTCGTGTTCAGCAGGTTTTTCGCGTTCAGGAAAATATCCGCCACCACTCCGCCCGCCGCTACCTTCGTCGGGAAAATACTGTCGAATGTCACCGCATTGGTAGTCGTCACGTTTACCAGCGTAATCTGCGAACTCGCGGAGTGGTTCGGATCACGCAGCGACCAAGCCACCACGTAAAGCACATTCACCGCGGTGGACACACTTCCTGCGGGCACCGTGGCCGTCGGATACGTCGCGGGCGCCGTGTATACACCGGTAGCGTCAATCGTGCCGCATGTCGGATCGCATGGATCCGCCAGCGGATTTGGAGTCGTATCGTTCGTGTTCGTGGACGCAGTGTTTGGCTGCACCAGTCTGTACTGGATATCCGTCGGCGCCGCGTTCAACAGCGTCGCGATGAAGCGCTCCGTCACTGCCGGCGTCACCCCAACCGGAATATTCACCGTCGTGGGCGTAACCGAAACCCGAATGCCGGAGTCCAGGGCAATCGTCGCCGTCCCGGTTTTCTTCTTATCCGCGTCTGCGGTTGCCGTTAGCGTGATCGTCGGGAGCTGCGTCGGGAAATTAGCCAGAGCCGGCGCCGTAAATGTCACCACTGTCGTATCGGTCGAAACCGTGAATGTCCCTTGCTGCGAAGTGCACGGCGCGGCTGAAGATGTCGTTGTCGTTCCATTAGTGGCCGTTGTCGTCGTCGTAAATGTGCACGTCCACGTCATCGTCAACGTCGTGGACCCAGAAACGGCCCCCGTGAACGCCTCCTGCTGTCCGGCGATCAGCGTGGCAACCGAAGGCGACACGCTTACGGTCACCACGTTCGCGCTCGAACTGCCGCACCCACCCACCCAAATTCCCGCCGCTATCATCAACACCAACGCGGCCAGTTTCATCGTTCGGACCTTCATCACTTACGTCTCCCCCACGGATGCACCGGACTTTTTCCGCACACCCTGCCTTTTTCTTTCTCGATGCGAATCTCTTCTATTCCCGTTGCCTCACTCGCCCTCTAGAACGAGCGGCTAACCGTGAACCGGAACGTAGTCTTCGGTTCGAAATAATTCAACCGCCCAGGATTTTGCAATACCGTCTGCAACGGAGTCAGGATCAACGGACTGCACTGATCCGGATGCAATGGATCCAGCAACCCCAGCGATTTGCAGGTCTGGAACAAGTTCTGCATATTCACGATCTCGTTCGGCGCCACAATCGTTTCGTGCAAACGCAGCGGGTTGTACGCGTAATAAATTCGGAACGGCGCCTGCACGATCGGAAGGTTCACGATGAACTCTATTCCCGTGGACATGCGCAGCTTGAAATTCGTTCCGGATGCGATCTGCAATTGCTCGTTTTGGTTCACCAGCGGGAATTGCTGATTGATGTTGGCCACGCCGCTCGGATCCAGCTTCAGTGCGCCTTTGTTGAGAATTCCGTCCGTCCCCGTATCCATGAAGAGCGACATCGCTACCGGCCCAGCGATAGGTATGCGGTACTCAACGCTTCCCACGCCCTGTATATCTGCTCCGGGGAACGTGATGGTGTACGCCAGCGTTTGCAACGGCACATTCACCGTTGTTCTCAACGGCGTATTGATCGTCAGCGGAATGGCCTGTGTCACCACGCTCGGAATATATGTAACCGGAGAAATCGCGCGGATATCGAATCCTCGCAAGTCGGTCTCCCCGCCCATGTAGAACCGGCTGTACGGCGGTACTTCCTTGCCCCCATATCCGGCCGTGTACGCGCCAAGGAATCGCACCCCGATCGCATTGCGTCCGTGCTTGTTGACCGGATGAAAATATTTGAACTCGCCCGTATTCGTAATCGTATTGACGTTGCCGCCCAGCGGGCCGCCGGTGAACGCCAGCGAGTAGAAAAAGCTCTTCCCCTTCGTCGCGTTCAGTTGGCTGTTTACCGTGCTGCGGCTCAATGACGCGCTGATGGTGCTGGCAATAATTCCGTCCAACGCACTGGGCCCCGCAATTGCGCGGTATTGCAATTGCGTGAAGAGCAGTTCCGAAGCGTTGTTGTACGCCGTAATATTTGTTCGCGTCAGCCCATACGTCAACCCCAGGCGCGTAAACGAAAATTTCTTCAACTGGTATTGCGCGAACATCGTGAATCCGGCGCTGTTCTGGTTGTAGTTCTGAATGTATTGCGGGTTGATGCTGACGGACTGCCCGTACAGCACCGCGGCTTGTTGCGCCTGATTGTATTTGTACAAAGAAGAAAATATGGTGAAACCCGTGCTGATCGGGCGATCGAATAAGTACGGTTCCGTGAATCCGAACCGCAGATCCCGCTGGTATTCCCCGACCTGCGCGGAAAGCGTCAGCGTTTCTCCCAGGCCAAGGAAATTGTTCGTCTGATACGTCAATCCGATAAACCCGCCAGCCAGTCCGCTCACGCCGCCTTGTAACCCGATGGACTGTTTGCCCTTTTCCTTTAGCTTTAGGAGCAGGTCCACCGTTCCGTCTTTTGTGTTCCGCTTGATCTCCGCGGCCTTGTCCGCGTCCAGTTTATCGAAGTAATCCAGTTGATTCAGCCGCAAGATGCTGACTTCCCACGCGTGCTTGTTAAACAACTGTCCTTCATCGATCAGCAATTCGCGCCGGATAACTTTGTCGCGCGTCGTGGTATTTCCGCTGAACTCGATTCGCCGTACGTAATACTGTTTGCCTTCGTCGAATTTCAGCGTCACGTCGATAACTTTGGTCGCATTATTAATGTCGAATCCCGGTTCCGGCGTGAAGTCGATAAATCCGTACGTGCCATAGATGCTCGTGTAACTCTCCATGGCTTTTCTGATTTTTCCCGCCGAAAAAACATCTCCCTTGTGCAGTGGAAATGCGCCCTTTAGCGCGTCCACCTTCAGCGAAAGGGCTTTGTCCGGGTCCGCGCTCACGATTTTCAGCGTCCCCATGGCGTACTTCTCGCCTTCCTCAATGGGGATCGTAATGTTTACCGCCTTGCCGGCCGTACGTCCCGCGAACGGAATACCCCATTTCCAGCCTTCAGTGTCGACGTTCTCCAGCACCGGATCCAGCACCACCACGCGGAAATATCCATTGTCCTGGTACAGACCCTTGATTCCGACTTCGATGTCTTCGATCAGCTTGTCGTGATCGTAGGTCTTGGACATGACATTTATTTCCGTGATGTACAGCGGGATTGCATATGGCCGGTCATGCCTCATCGCGCGGATCAACTTCCGGTTGCTGAAGGCGTGATTCCCGGTGAATATAATTTTCCCTACTTTGACTTTCGGGCCTTCGTTAATCTTGAAAACCAGAATCACCGCGTTGCTGGAAGCTATTTTTTCAAACTGCGGCGTAACCGTCGCAAACTGGTGCCCGTGCTCGCCCAGCAATTCCTTCAGCACCACCTCGGCCTTCTTGATGCGGGTTGGATCGAACTGGCTCTCTACCGTCAACCCGACTTTCTTCTCCTTGAAGCGGTCCAGAATGTCCGATTCCGAAACCGAGTGAATCCCGTCGTAGCGGATACGCCGGATCACCGGCCGCTCCTTTACCTCGAATACTACGGTCTTGTATCCCGGCCCCTTTGGCGAATCTTCCACATGCAACTTCACGTCTTCGAAAAATTGCGTGTTCCACAACGCCTGAAAATCGCGCCGCAGCGTCTCCTCGTTGTATGGATCGCCTTCGCGGCTGAAGATGCGCGCTTTCAAGGTATCGGTGCGGATTCTCCGGTTACCGATGAAGTCGATTCGATCGATGATTTCTCGCCCCTGCGTATTGGCGTCCCGAGCCTGCGTCTGTGCTTGCTGGGCCGTGAAATCTTCAAACTTTTCCTCTTCGACATTGTTCGCATCGAAGGACGCGTGCAGCAGATAGGCCGGTTTTTTCGGTGCGTGGTCGGAATTTTCTTCGGAGGTAGGCGCTGATGTATGTAACGTCGAGGCGGGGGTCGCGAATCCAATCACAGAGAGCGCTAAGGCACAGAAAAAAGAGACGCTCCATCGCGACGCCTGCGATGCGTCCCCACTCTGCCGGAAACAGACTATCCTTTTAGCGGCCTTTAAGTGTTTCAAGGCCGCGCCCCCAAACCCAATTTGCTATTCTCCCGCCGCACCCGATCGGGCCGACTGCGTCAACTGCTTCGCGGACTCCAAGCGTGCTATCCGCTTCGCGGTCACACGTGCTGCGTCAGATTCGTTAGTGGACTACCGGGGTTGCCTCGCCTACTGGCCGGAATGCGAGACCTTCCCCGGCGACATAAATCTGTAATGTCGCAGGTCTCTGTATTCCACCCTGAATGAGAGCCTCGGAAAGTGGGTCTTCCACGTATTTCTGCAACGCCCGTCGTAGCGGACGCGCCCCGTAGCTTCGGTCCGCACACGTCTTCTCGAGGATCCATTGTCTTGCTTCCGGCGACAACACCACCTGCACCTGCCGATGTATCAGCGTGTCATTCATTTGACCAACCAACAGATCGACTATGCGTAGCAGGTCTTCATCGCTCAGCGGATTAAAGAGGATCACCTCGTCCAACCGGTTCAAAAACTCCGGATTGAACGCTCGCTTCACTTCTCCCATCACCAATTCTTCCATGTTGCGCAGGCTGGCTTCGTCTACCCCCGCCTGGAAACCTATCGAAGTGCGCTTCTGTAAATGCCGCGCTCCCAAATTGGAAGTCATGATGATAATCGTGTTTCGAAAATCAACCGTGTTTCCCAAACCGTCCGTTAACTGCCCGTCTTCGAAAACTTGCAACAGTATGTTGAACAGATCCGGGTGTGCCTTCTCGATTTCATCCAGCAGGATCACCGAGTACGGCGTGCGCCGCACCCGCTCTGTCATCTGCCCGCCTTCTTCGTATCCGACATATCCCGGGGGCGCTCCAATCAGTTTCGATACGGAATGCTTCTCCATGAATTCGGACATATCGAACCGGATCAGCGATTTCTCCGAACCGAAGAGAAATTCCGCGAGCCGTCGCGCGACTTCCGTTTTTCCTACGCCCGTGGGCCCAAGGAAAAAGAAGCAGCCCACCGGACGCGAAGGCGATTTCAGCCCCGCTCGGCTCCGGCGAATGGCCCGCGCCAGCGCGGTAATCGCTTTGTCCTGGCTGATAACGCGCTTGTGCAATTCAGGCTCGATGCGCAGCAACTTCTGCTGCTCGTCCTCTTTAATTGCCGTTACCGCGATGCCCGTCCAGCGCGACACCACGTCTTCAATGTCTTCCCGCGTAACGATGCCCGTGGAAGCGTCGTCCAGTTTGTACCGTTCCCGAAGTACGCGCAGGTTTTCCTTTTCCTTGCGTTCTTCCTCGGAATAAAAGCGCGCTTTTTCGAATTCGTGCGCGGCAATCGCCGACTCCATGCGGTGCGTGATGAATTTCACGCGCTTCTGTACTTCGCCAACTTCTTCCGGCACCGAAGCCTGGCGCAATTTCACGCGCGCGCCTGCCTCATCGATCAAATCGATGGCCTTGTCCGGCAAAAAACGATCGGGAATATACCGGTTGGAAAGATATACGGAATACCGCAGGGCTTCGTCGGTGTAACTTACCGCGTGAAACTTCTCATAGCGTTCGCGAACGCCGCTGATCACCTGCACCGCTTCTTCTTCATTCGGCGCCGGAACTTTCACTGCCTGAAAGCGCCGCTCCAGCGAACGGTCCTTCTCGACCGATTTGCGATATTCGCCCGGGGTCGTCGCGCCGATGCACTGAATTTCTCCGCGGGACAACGCAGGCTTCAAAATATTTGCTGCGTCCAGCGATCCTTCCGCCGAACCTGCTCCCACCAGCGTGTGCAACTCGTCGATGAACACGATGGAGTTTTGGCTTTCCATCAATTCCTTCATGATGGTCTTCAGCCGCTCTTCAAATTGTCCTCGATACTTCGTTCCCGCAACGATCAGCGAAAGATCCAGGGAAAGGATGCGCTTTTCCGCCAGAAACGGCGGCACGTCTCCGTCTGAAATTCTCTGCGCCAGTCCTTCGACGATGGCCGTCTTGCCCACTCCGGGTTCGCCGATCAAGACCGGATTATTTTTCGTCCTGCGGCAAAGAATCTGCACTACCCGTTCGACTTCCCCGTCGCGTCCCACCAACGGATCCAACGAACCCTCCGCCGCAGCCGCCGTCAAATCCCGGCTGAACTCCGCCAGCAGCGAAGTTTCCTTTGGCCTCTGCGCCGTAGTCTTTTCACCTGTCGTGCGCGCGAGTTCCTCCCGCAGCGCTGAAAGCCGCAATCCTCGCTCCATCAGAATTTCCGCGCCGAAACACTTTTCTTCGCGCAGAATTCCCAGAAGCAGGTGCTCCGTGCCCACGTGTTTGTGGCCCAGGCGCTCCGCTTCTTCCGCGGCCATGTTCAGGATGCGCTTGCACTCCGCGCTCAGCGGCACTTCAACGGATGTTGAAATGCGCTCCCGAATCGTGATCCGCGCTTCAATTTCTTTTCGAATCGATTCGATGGAACCCTGTTGCCGGAGAAACCGATTCGCCAGTGCTTTGTCTTCGCGCATCAAGCCTAGCAACAGATGCTCGGTCTCGATGTACGGGCTTCCGTACTGGCTGGCCTCGTATCGCGCAAAGAAAATTACTCGCCGTGCTTTTTCCGTATATCTTTCAAACACGATTAACTCGCTTCTCCCCCTGGGGTTTCGCTCGCAACGTTTTTCACGCTACGAGTCCGCAGAACGCCATGTTCCAGTCCCACCACCCGGTCACATCGTGCCGCCAGCGCCAGATTGTGCGTCGCAATTAACGACGTCAGGCGATGACTCCGGTGCAACCGCTCCACCAACTCGAACACAGCCCAAGCATTCTCCTCGTCCAGATCTCCGGTAGGTTCATCTGCCAGCAGCACTTTCGGCCCAGTGACGAGCGCCCGGGCGATTGCTACGCGCTGCTGTTCCCCTCCGGAAAGTTCTCCTGCGCGATGCTCGGATCGATCCGCCAGACCGACCTCCGCAAGCCACCGGCGCGCATCCCCACGCGCTTCTTCCTGTGACTTTCCGCGCACTAGTAGCGGCATCGCTACATTTTCTGTTGCCGTAAAATCCGGCAACAACTGGTGCCGCTGCCAGAGAAACCCCACGGCGCGATTACGAAACTCTGCCAACGCCGCTTCTTCATACGATTGAATAGCTTTCGTTGCAAAGTATACTGTACCGCTCGTTGGAGTGTCTAGCGCGGCCAACAAATGTAGCAGCGTGCTTTTTCCCGCACCCGACGGCGCAACTACCGCAACCATCTCGCCTTCGCGCAAAATCAGGTTCGCATTCACCAGAACATCCAATTTCTTTTCGCCGGTTCCATAACTCTTGCTCAACGAACGCGCCTCAAGCACCGCCTGCCCATTCGTTGCCACTTCGAATTGTGTCCCGGTTGCAATCATCTTCGTCGTCGTCGTCGTCGAATCCTCTTTTGGTTCGTTAAGCTCTCTGCTGCGCAGCCGTCACTTCCATTTCCATCGCGGGATCTACTTCTATTGGATGCGTATGGCCAGCGTCTTGTGCGTCACGCTCCTAAACCGCACGGTCACGAATCGGCCTAAGTTTTTCCCGTTTCTGCCTCGAAACTGCCGACCCTCAAAAAGACCAAAACCGTTCAAATCTGGAACAGTGCTAACTAATTTTCTATCAATGCCTTACAGACGCCAACCCCGTGTTTCGTCCTGGTCTTCTTTCCCTTGTTGGGTCACTTCCCAGGACATCTTTATGAGTGCACATCGGTTTCCAAATTACCTCCACCCCTCGACATCCCTCGAATCCAGCCAACTCATTCAAAACGAAGTATTTCCACAGGTAAGAGCCTGGACGCCTCCCGCGCAGGCAGCAGCGTCGCCACCGTGGCGATTCCTAATGCTGCCAGAGCGATCCACGCCCCATCCGCAAAGCTCGGCTGAAACGGCACGTACGGCACCGCATACACCTCGGGATCAAGCGGAATTACGTGGTATCGACCCGCCAACCACGCGAACAAATAGCCCGCCACAAGTCCCAAAATTGTCCCGCTCGTCCCGATTACGATTCCCTGTAGCAAGAAAATTCCCCGGATCTGCTTCCGCCGTGCCCCCATGGCCAACAGCACGGCAATGTCTCGAGCCCGGTCCGTCACCGTCATGGACAGCACCACCAGAATATTCAGCCCCGCCACAAACGTAATCAGCCCGATGAAAATCGCAGTCACCAGTTTTTCCAGCTTCAGCGCCCGGAACAATGCGCGATTCTCTTCCATCCACGTCGTCGCCGTGAAACCGGTCCCCGCCACTTGCTCCGCCGCACGGGCAACTTCTCCAGCCTTCTCCGGTTTTTCGATTCTCAACTCCAGGACATTGACAATGTCTCCGGCCCCAGCGAGTGACTGCGCCTGCGGCAACGAGATGAAGCTCCAGTTCTCGTCGTAGTCGTAAAAACCCGAATCGAAAATTCCCCCCACTCGAAATCTTCTCGTCCGCGGCATCAATCCAAACGGCGTTAACCGTCCCTGCGGACTCAGCAGCGTCACGTAATCCCCCGGCTTCATCAGCCATTCGCCGGCCAATTGCCTCCCGATGAGAATTCTGTCCACACCGTCTTTGTCGGGCGAAAAATCCAACTCTCCGGCCGCCAGATGCTGCAACGCCGTGTCGCCTTTCTTCTCCCTTTCGACATCAATTCCCTTTGTCACGATTCCGCGGGCTTGCCCTCCAAACGTCAGCAACATCGTCTGGTAAATCGCCGGTGTAACGGTTCGCACCCCGGCAATCTTCCCCAGCTTTTCCGCCAACGCCTCATAGTTTCGAATTCCACCGGAACCTGGCTGCGTCAGCGAAACATGCGCGGATACACCCAGCAGTCTTTCTTGCAGCGCTTCGCGAAATCCGCTGTTCATTGCCAGCGCAATCACCAGCGTAGCCACACCCGCAGCCACCCCAAACATCGAAAATAGCGTCACCAATCGAAGAATCGCTGGCCTGTCTGGAGAAATCAGATACCGCCGCGCCACGAACCATTCAAATCCCATGGCGTCGCCGGTCCCTACGCATGATCGCTTTCGGGCGATGCACCATCACGATTCGCTTCCGGCCGCAGCAGCGGAAACAGAATCACATCGCGAATCGAATGCGAATCCGTCAGCAACATCGTCAATCGGTCGATTCCCAATCCTTCTCCGGCTGTTGGAGGTAAGCCATGACAAAGCGCCCGAATGTAGTCCACATCCAGTTGCTTCGGCATCTCGTCCCCACCGCGAGCGATCTGCTCCAAAAATCGCCGCTCCTGCTCCGCCGGATCATTCAATTCCGAAAATCCATTGGCGATCTCCATCCCCGCCACGTAAATCTCAAAACGCTCGGTAAGCGTTGGATCCTCCGGCTTCTGCTTCGAAAGCGGCGAAATTTCCGTAGGAAAGTCATACAGGATCGTTGGCTGTATCAACTTAGCTTCCGCAACCGTCTCGAACAGCAGCCCCGTCCATTCGCCATCCGCCAACTTGCCTTTTGCTGCGGCATATTCCGCATGATTCGCCTTGGCCCACACGTTGTATCGCTCTGTCGCCGCTTGCGCCCCGCCAGGCGCAGCCAATTCCTCCAAACTCGGCGACGGCCCCGCTCCCTCCGGCCAATACTTCACAATCGCTTCCCGCATGCTCAACCGCTGTAAATTCCCAAAATTCAGCTCATCCTCGCCATATTTCACGATCGTCGAACCGGTAATGCTCTTTGCCAGCTTCGCCAATAATTCGGCATTCAGGTCCATCAAATCCTTGTAATTGCTGTAGGCTTCGTAAAATTCCAGCATCGTGAACTCTGGGTTGTGTTGCGTCGAAATTCCCTCATTCCGGAAATTCCGATTGATCTCATACACCCGGTCAAATCCACCCACCGTCAGTCGCTTCAGGTACAACTCCGGCGCAATCCGCAAATATAAGTTCACGTCCAGCGTGTTGTGATGCGTAACGAAAGGCCGCGCCGCTGCACCCCCCGCGATCGGGTGCATCATTGGCGTCTCTACTTCTATATATCCGCGCGCATCAAAAAATTGTCTCAGCTCCCGGATAATCCGCGCACGCGTCTCAAAAACCTGCCGTGACTTCTCTGTGACAATTAAATCCACATAGCGTTGCCGATAGCGCGTCTCGATGTCGACCAGGCCGTGCCACTTCTCCGGCAACGGCAACAGCGCCTTTGCCAAAAAATAAATCTCGTCCGTCCACACCGACAACTCCCCGGTCTTCGTGCGGAACAAATGCCCACGCACGCCTACGTGGTCCCCAAGATCCAGCAGTTGGAACAACTGAAATCCTTTTTCTCCAACCACGTCCTTCTTCACATAAATCTGTATCCGGTTTCCAGCCCCCTGTAGATGCGCGAACCCCGCTTTTCCCATCAGGCGATAGGACACCATCCGGCCCGCCACGCGAACCTCCATCCGGTTCGCTTCCAATTCTTCGGCCGTCTTCCCGCCGTAGGTTTGAACCAGTTCGGCCGGCGTGTTCGTCCATCGGAATTCTCGCGGAAACCCTTCATACCCAAGCGTTTGTATCTGCTCTAGCTTCTTTTGGCGCTGTTCAAATTGGTCCCGCGGTTCGAATTGCAATTGTGGAGATATTCTTTCCAGAACAGGAGGAGTATAAAGGGGTGCGCTCGGCCAGGGCAAGGAATCGCCGCTTTCTCCTCCAGGTAATCAGTTTCATTTCGGAACTGAAGTAGTACCCTTTAGAAATTGCTATCGATCTTTTTAAATTAGTAAGAACTTTGCTATACTCCGCAATTCGCCTTCAGGAGAACCGACGATGGCCAGTCAATCCGCCCCCCGGCCGCATCCTTCTGTCATCCAGGACTGGACTTCTTCGCTTTCCACAGCGCACGACGAAAGTTTTCTCCGTGCCGTCCACCAACTTGAAACGGCCTATTGGATGTGGAGCGTAAATCTGGATGAGGCGCTTGGTTTTCGACGGACGGGTCGTGGCTCAAAGGCCTCTCTGCTATTGGGAATTTCTCCCGCTCTTTGCGATCGGCTCTCGCATCCCCTCCTCGGCTCGCTGCGCGCAATGCTTTTTCACGCCCGCCACTTCGGTACTTCGCCCACGCTCGCTCCGCTTGCTTCTTACAATTTTCAACTGATCAGCAGCCAGCGGGCGGCCCGTTTCAACAGCCTGTTCAGTAAATTGCTTCTGACTCACAAATCCCAATTTCAGTATAAACTCTCGGTCCTTGCTGATCTGGTGGAGGATCTCTCCAGCTCTTACGTTCAAGCCTCAGCAGAGTTAAACGAAGGCCTTTCCATGGAGGAAGATCAGGATTGGGAAGCTCTCGAAGCCTCTCACTACGACCTCAATACCTGTCTTCGAGAGACCATCGTCCTCCTCAAAAGCTTCCTGCTCGCCCTTCCCGACACTCAACTTAGAGAATTCAATCTCTGCCTTCAGCAGCAAATGGCCTTCTCTCCCGATCTCGCCGCCCCGCTTCCCCGCAATCTTGCCCATAGACGTATCACACTTATCAAGGGACAATGAAATTTGCCCTGGAGGCCTCGCCTCCTCATGCAACCTATAGCCGCTACCCGCCTTCTATAGGTTCATATGTGTGCCTCGACCGCCATCCCAGGGACAACTTTCGGGGGGACTCGGCGCATCCGAACTACTAATAGCGCCGCCATTGGACAGTTGGCCCGACAAAGACCAGCCGAACCGGTTGCGTGGACGGAAGCAACAGCTATCCGTCATGCTCAGGCGGGCGATTCTGCGGCTTTTGAGTTCCTTTATCAGTTACACAGCCGTCGAGTTTACGCCCTCTGCTTAAGGATGGTCAGCAATCCTGCTGACGCTGAAGATCTCGCCCAGGAAGCTTTCCTGCAGCTTTTTCGCAAGATAAGTACCTTCCGCGGCGAATCGGCCTTTTCTACCTGGTTGCACCGGATGACCGTAAACGTCGTCCTTATGCGTCTGCGAAAGAAGTCTCTTCCCACCGATTCTTTAGAAGAGACCATTGACCCCGATGCCGAGAATTCTGCTCCAAAACGCGATGTGGGCGCCCCCGATCTCCGCCTTTCCGGCGCTGTGGACCGCGTTAATCTCGAACGCTCCATCGAGAAGCTACCTCCAGGGTATCGAACCGTTTTTGTACTCCATGACGTGCAGGGCTACGAACACAACGAAATTGCGGGCATCATGGGTTGCTCCGTCGGCAACTCCAAGTCCCAGCTTCACAAGGCGCGAACCCGGCTGCGTGAACTTCTTCAAGAGGAAGTTCGTGATCAAGCCCGCCAGGAACGCCAGGCTACGAAATCGCATACGACCGGATGAGCTTGAGTTAAGATGAGCAAAAGAGTGGCTCGCAGGTACGACAGGAATTTGCATCGAGTGGGACAAGGGACAGCCTCCCAGTGCTGTGCCTTGTGGGGTGAGAAGTATGCACTGTAAACAATTGGAATCTGCTCTTGAGGCCGAAGGCCTCGGTCCGCTGCCCGTAGAAGCGCAACAGCATCTTGCTGGATGCCAATCCTGTCAGGACATGCTTGCGGACTTTTCCACCATTGCCATTACCGCCAAATCCATCCCTGCCGAAGTGCAGCCTCCCGACCGCATTTGGATTTCCGTGCGCGCCCAACTGGAAGCAGAAGGCGTCATTCACGAGCCGAGAGAGGTTCTCGAGCACCCTTCCCACTCGCAGGAACACTCCCAAGGCTTTTGGCAGAATCTTTCCGCACTCTTACGTCCCCGGAACCTCGCTACGGTGGGCGTTGGCTTGCTTTTGGCCGTCGGCGCCTTCCTGCAAACCCGAAAGAATAGTCCATCGGTCGGCGGTCTAAATGAGATTCCGACCACAAACGTGGCAACCGGCACGTCCCTGCCGCCCGGCGATGGGCTCGTGCCTCCCGTAAACGCAACCAAAGTTTCTTTACCGTCCCCTTCCGAAGCGGGTGTAACCCTCCAACAAGCGGAACAAGATTTGCCCAACATTCAGCTTGCTGGCAATTCCACCGTCGACGCCTCTCTCCGGCAAAATCTCCGCACTGTGGACGAATTTATCGCTGAGTGTGAGCGCCATTTAAAAGTGAATCCTCAGGATGAATTGGCGCGTGAATACCTCTACAGTGCCTATCAACAAAAAGCGGAATTGCTGGCGGCAATGATGGACAGTGGAAGGAGCGAGCACTAATCATGTACGACCACCTCAAGCACACCGTTCTTTTGGGCGCACTCTCCGCTGGAGTTCTTTTCAGCGCGGCGTTTCCCGCGCTTGCCACTACTCCGGAACACCAGGAACGCCACTTCACCGTTAAGGGCCACCCCGTAGTTGTTCTGCAAAACATCGTGAATGGCCGCATCGAAGTGAAATCCTCCAAGAATTCCGAAATTATCGTGGGCAGCACCGCTGTGGCCGAAAAGGTCGCTATTGACATTGAGCAGGTTGGCGATCGCATCGATATCAGCGCCACCTCCCTGGCTACTTCTTCCGACCCCCACGAGGTCGAGGCTAATTTTCAATTGACTGTGCCGGAACAAACCGAACTTCAGCTACGCACGCAAACTGGACTTATCTATGTCGAGCAGGTTAACGGTGACATGAAGCTCCAAAGCGTTGCCGGGGACATTCACCTCAAGGAAGTCTCGGGCTACATCATCGTCAAAACCACCAGTGGTTCGCTTGTTTGCACCCAGTGTGGCGGCAAACTTGAATTCAATTCCATCAGCGGTGGCGCCCAGGTGCTGCAACCCGCGTTGACGGGTATCAACCTGATGACCATGACCGGCAACATTCTTTACGACGGCGATTTCATTCGCACCGGCGTTTACAGCATGAATAGCGGCCGCGGTCTCGTGGAAGTCCGCTTCTCCGGCAACGATTCTTTCGATCTCACCACCAAGAGCCTCACCGGCACCGTCGACAATCAGGCAGCCGAGTTCCTGAAGCCCGATTCGCACACCTCGCGCAAGGAAATCAGAAACTACCAGAAGCATCAAGGAACCGTCGGCCAGGGCCTCGCCAAGGTAGAACTCTCCTCCTACAGTGGTACAATTCGAATTCTGAAGCGCGACTAGTTCGCGCTCCCGGAATCGTGAATCTTTCTCCTAACGCGCGTCCCACTCTCACTCGTTTATCCATCGTTGCTCTGGCTGGCTTTATGGGTTCCGGCAAGAGCACCGTGGGCTCTCGCCTCGCCGCGCAACTTGGCTGGCATTTCGTCGATCTCGACGAGCGCATCGAATCTGCCGCGGCCATCTCTATTCCCGAGTTTTTTGAGCGTCACGGTGAGCTCGCGTTTCGCCAGTTGGAAGCCGATCAGCTTCGCGCCGCGCTCGGGCGGGCTGTCGAGCAAAAAGAGTTCACCGTTCTCGCGCTTGGCGGAGGGACTTATGCTCAGCCTGGCGCGCCGGAATTCCTTCGCAACTCCGGTGTTCCGGTCATCTGGCTCGATGCCTCTATCGACGTCCTTCTCTCTCGCTGCATGACCATGACCGGCCGCCCGCTCTTCCGCGACGAGACCAGTTTCCGCGCCCTCCACGCGCAGCGTTTGCCGTCCTATCAATTGGCTGACTTTCGCGTGGACAGTTCCGGCGATGCGGCTGCCGTTGTCAGCGAAATTCTTCGCCGCGCCATTCCTGGGATTTCGGGTACCGAATCCGAAGCGCATCTAGCTGTTGAGAATCCGCAACTCTGAGGTGAGATAGAATGTCGCGCCACCGGCCACAGCCCGAACGCTTTATTCACTGGAAAATTGTTTTCCTGATTTTTGCCGTCGCCTCACTTCTCTCCGCCACGCCCGCGCAGAAAAAGGCTCCTGGCCCGTCCATCTTCGCGCAGGAAAAAGGTAAGTTAAATATTCTCCTGGACGGCAAATCGGTAGGCCACGAAGAATTTGAAATCGAATCAGCCGGCGGTGGTTGGGTTGCTAAAGGCGCAAGCACGCTGCAAACGCCCGACGGCAAATCCACCAAGGTCAATGGCACCCTGACCATGCAGTCGGACGGTGTGCCAGTCCGCTACGATTGGACCGCACAGGCGGACAAGACCAACGGCGCCCATATTGTCTTCGTCAATGGAGTCGCTAAAATTTCCCTGGAAATGCAGGGCGCGCGGCCTTTCGAGCAGGATCTTTCCTTCACATCGCCCGTAATCGTGGTCCTGGACAACAATCTCTATCATCAATATGCCGTTCTTGCGCGTCTCTACGATTGGTCCAAGCGTGGCACACAAACCTTCTCCGTCCTCATTCCGCAGGAACTCACTCCCGGGACCATCAGCGTCGATTGGGCTGGCGCACTAAACGCCGACGGAAAAACCTACGAAGGCCTCAAGGTCACCACCTCCGACCTCCAGGTCCTCCTCTACCTCGATCCCAATCGCAAACTCATGCGCCTCGAGGTCCCCTCCGCTAAAGTAGCCGTCATCCGCGAATAATCTTGGCGGCTAAGATCTTGTGTAGCGGCCGCCTTCTGAGGCGGGCGCCTTTCTTGTTGTCCTTCATTTTCTTTGCCGTTTCACAGCGCCGGAGGCGCGACAGAAGTTAGCCCAGCGCGTCAGCGCTGGGTATCAAAACGCGTGACGCAAAAGCGCCGTAGGTGCGGCACATCTGCAACACCCGCGCCGAAACCAGACCACGGGCTGCGAATCTCTGCGGCTTGGCCGCAACTCGGCCGCAATCGAAGGCAAGCGCGAACGAGCTTGCCACAAAAGGCTTCACAAGTTTCGCGAGATTCTAACTACGAGTAGTACGTTTCCCGGAAGTGATCGCGCTACAGAGCCGCGCATGGAAGCGGGCAGTGGTATACTCGCGCGACGATCTATGAGTTGCCTTGCCTGCGGAAGTGAAATATCCGGCGCAGCGCGATTTTGCCCATCCTGCGGCAGCGCCGTGGAAATCGACTCCGGGCCTACGATCGAGGCTGAGGCGATCCCACGCAAACGAGTCGCATCTCCCAGTGGCAAAATTTCCTCCGCCCCCTCCGCCACCGGTTACGAAGCACGCTACGTTCCCGGAACCACTCTTGCCGATCGATACCGAATTGTTTCTCCACTTGGCAAAGGTGGAATGGGCGAAGTCTATCGCGCGGAAGACTTAAAACTCGGGCAATCGGTGGCACTGAAATTTCTGACGCAGTCGCTGGCGCACACAGAACAGGCGTTGGACCGGTTCACGCGTGAAGTTCGCCTGGCGCGTCAAGTTTCGCATCCGAACGTGTGCCGGGTGTTCGACATCGGCGAGGCCGATGGGCGCACTTTCCTCACCATGGAATATGTCGATGGCGAGGATCTCGCATCGCTGCTGCGGCGCATCGGCCGTCTGCCCGCCGATAAAGGGCTGGAGATTGCCCGGCAATTGTGCGCGGGTCTCGCCGCTGCGCACGAACACGGCGTGGTGCACCGCGACCTGAAGCCCGCCAATGCAATGCTCGACGGCCGAGGTCGCGTGCGCATCACCGATTTCGGCTTGGCCGGTTTTTCTGGTGAAGATGGAGATCGCGCGGGCACTCCGGCTTATATGGCACCGGAGCAGCTTTCCGGAGGGGAAGTTACTCCGAAGAGCGACATCTACTCACTCGGGCTGATGCTCTATGAAATTTTCACCGGCAAGCGAGCCTTCGAGGCCACGACTTACGCCGATATGATGCGCCGCCGTGAACAAAGCGCGCCGACGCACCCTTCCCACATAGTCAAAGACATTGATCCACTGGTTGAACGCGTCATTCTGCGCTGCCTGGAAAAAGATCCCGCGAAGCGTCCTGCCTCTGCGCTGCAACTGGCCGCGGCGCTTCCCGGCGGGGATCCGCTGGCGGCAGCTTTGGCGGCCGGCGAAACGCCCTCGCCGGAGATGGTCGCGGCCGCGGGAGACGAAGGCGCTCTCTCCTCGGGCACAGCGTGGATGTTTCTGGCGGGGACGTTCGTCGCGCTAGCCCTCGTCGTGGCTATCGCCCCCAAGGCCTCAGACTTGGGCTTAAAGTATATTTCGAAGACTCCAGATGCTCTGACCGAGCGGGCGCGCGAAGTCGTCAGGCAATCCGGCTATAGTGACGAGCCGAGTGACACCGACTCCTCGTTCTTCCGGACCTACGATTTCCTCCGTTACCGAGCTTTGCACGAAGCTTCTCCGCCGCGCGTCCAGGACCTGGCTACAGCCGAACTGGGACCCATGAATTTCTGGTATCGGCAGAGCCCGAGTCCGATGGTTCCCGTTGGGCCACCCAACGTCTCGCAGAATGATCCGCCGTTAGATGTTCCCGGTATGGCCTTGGTGGAACTCAGCTCGTCGGGGAAACTGATCAAGTTACACGCTCTCCCACCGGAGGTAGAAGATTCGAAAGGCCCATCGCCCGATCCGGATTGGGGAGCGTTGTTTACTGCGGCGGGCCTGGATATGAATCGCTTCAAGATTTCGGAGCCGAAACTGCTTCCGCTGGTGCCCTTTGACGCGCGCGCCGAATGGGACGGCAGCTCGGCGCAGGATCCAGCAACACCGCTACACGTAACGGCGGCAGCCTACCGCGGCAAGCCCGTCTATTTCGATGTGCTAGGGCCCTGGAATCTCCCTGGGGCAGGTAAACAGCCCGCACATGCCCTTGCCACCGTCATCGGCGGCGTGACCTTCGCCATCATGATTGTTTCCCTGCTTGTGGCTGGTGCAATCTTTGCGCGCAGAAACATCCGTATGGGACGCGGTGACCGCAAGGGATCCTTTCAGGTATCTGCGTTCGTCTTCTCGACCATCATGCTCAATTGGATTCTGGGAGGGCATCACGTCTGGGATGTGGGCGGCGAGTTCGAAAAGTTCGTCATGTCCTTCTGCGTGGCTATGGGTGGGGCAGTGTTTGTCTGGGTGAACTACATGGCGCTCGAGCCTTATGTGCGGCGACGCTGGCCGGACGAGCTGATCTCCTGGACACGACTCCTATCCGCCAAAGTCTGGGATCCTCTGGTCGGCCGGGACGTCCTGGCAGGAGCACTGCTGGGAACGATCGCCGCCCTTTCCGGCTACGTGTTGGATGCTTTGCCGTACTGGTTAAATGTCCCCGGTTTGACTCCCATTCCCACGGCGCCCTATTCGCTGGGCGGGCCAAACCGCTTCCTGTCGGTTGGCCTTAACGACCTCTTGGTTGCCGTGCTCTTAGCACTTATCACCCTATCGCTGCTTTTTCTCGCGCGCGTTTTTCTGCGCAAAGAGTGGTTGGCGGTCGCGGTCACCGGCCTGGTCCTGACAGTCTTGGAACTCGCAATAACGGGTGAAAACTTTTGGGTGGCGTTGCCCTTCACGGCCGTTATTGTGGCGCTAATGCTGATCAGCTTGATTCGCTTCGGACTCCTGGCGCTATTCGTCTTTGATGCGTATCATCTCCTGCTCTCGACTCTGCCCGTAACGCTCAACTTCTCCCGGTGGTACATCGGCCGCTCTTTGTTTTTCCTGCTACTGCTGATGGGCCTCGCTGTGTATGGTTTTCGCGCTGCCCTGGCCGGCCGACCCGTTTTCGGCAATCTCGAGCTCGAGGATTGACCACACACGCTCCCAGCAGTGACTCCGCATCGAGGCGTTCCGCTATTTTGTTGCTAGAAAGACGCTGCTCACCAGCAGCGCTCCCCTGGAATATCCGCATCTCGGACATTTGTCTCACCGAGCTAAGGGCCTGGAAAAAAGGTTCTGAGAAGCGAAGGACGAGGTTCTGAGCGAGTTGTCGGCCACACCGAAGTGATCTCATGCAGCTTTACAGCAATTAGCAATGATAAGTCGGGCTCTAGGAAGCTATCATCGCGCTTGCCGGGCTCCCGGAAACCACTCCGAATCATCTCTCCAAAAACAAGAACGGCGTCCCGCTGTATGCAGGACGCCGTTCTTGAAAAACCCCTCGCGAAAACTCTTACCGTGCCAATGGCCGCTGAAACACCGGTGCTCCTGGACGCCGCAGCGGATATCCCTGTGGCTGACCATGGGCTTGCGCGGGCATCAGCCCATTCGAATGGCTGGCATGACCAATATGCCCGTGCTGTCCGTTGCCATTCGTCGGCGCGGGCTGCGGCAGCCGTGCCGGGTTACCGATAGGGCGGAGAGTAATCGGCGCTGCGTTCACGTGATCGCTGATCGCTTGCAGCCTCTTCAGAATGGACTGCCACTGTTCCCAGTCCAATTGGCGCAAAAACGGCCGGAGTCCTTGAATGAACGGATCCTCCAGCAGCGCTTCGCCGTCTGATTCCGGTATGAAGAACCGGTTGAGACCAACGTTCAACGCTTCGGAAATTTTTTCCAGTGTCCCCAGGCTCGGCGTCATCTGGCCGCTTTCAATGCGCGAAAGGTACGAGCGGCTGACCTTCGAGCGCGACTGCAGCTGGCTCTGGGTCATGGCCCGCGATTCGCGCAATTGCCGAATACGCTGGCCGATGTTCTCCACCGTTTCCTGATTCGCGAATTTTGGCGAGATCACTTCCGGCGCGGCCTGTTCCTGCACCGCTTCCTGCGGAATCAAATATTCCAATCTCTGAGGCAGCGCATGCACGCAACGCCGGCAGTTTCCGGTGCGCGTACGATACTGCACAAGACCGCAGGTTTTGCACCGAATCACTTCCCGATCTATTTCCAAAGAATTCAGCATGGTTTCTTTTTCCATATGTGCCGACACCGGTACTCCTCGCTGACTTTGATTTTTCCGGCGTGCGGATAGGTGAGGAACGTCGGAACGTTCTTTTGGGGGGAAGGCAGTTACTGGCGCGAGGGGAGTGTCGCTCGCTTCACCATAATGTGTCAAGAGTATTTTTCGATAAATCGTAAGAGAATTGGCCGATATTCTCCGTGTTTACGCCCTGTTTTCGCCTGTCCTTCTGGACGGCGAAACCGCAAATCCTCAGCCCCTTGTATATCTGCCCATCATTGACAACTACATCTTGTGCTTTAGTTCCCATCTTCGCCTGTTTTGTGATTCGCCGCTTTTTCCCACAATGCACCAAAAATATTTTCTCTCCGTGAATTAAGTAGCCTCGCTCCCGCGCCTCTCTCCATTCTCTTCTGCTTTTGTACAGGCGGCTTTACGCCGCCTTCTTGGTTTGTCTTGCCTGGTACGGACTTGTTTTGCCTTTGTAGGGATTGCCTTCTGCTCGTCCCGACGAAGGAAGGGAGGCCGTCCGCTCGCGACTGATCTTGGCATATTCCTGTGCTCCGTCTTGCGGCCGCTCTTGTGCCCCGCTCTCTGCTGCATCGGCAGATGGAATCGCGCGGTGTACGATAGAATCCGGTTGGTTGCTACAAAATGACAGTGGGAGTTCCGAATGCCTTCGCGGGAAGATGCCTGGAACCTGGTTTGTGAGTACACGCAGTCGGAAAGCCTGCGCAAACACATGCTTGCGGTCGAAGCTTGCGTGCGCGCCTACGCTCGTAAGAATGGAGCCGACGAAGAGTTGTGGGGAACCGCGGCGCTGCTGCATGACTTCGACTACGAGCGCTGGCCGAACGCGGATCATGCCGCGGATCTCGAGCATCCCGCGGAAGGCGCGAAGATCCTGCGGGAAAAGGGATATTCGGAGGAGTTGATTCGCGCGATTCTTTCGCACGCAGAATATTCCGGCGTCGCTCGGCAAAGCGCTCTGGAACACACTTTGTTTGCTTGCGACGAACTTGCGGGCTTTCTGACTGCATGCACGTATGTGCGGCCGTCGAAAAGCATTTTGGATCTGGAAGTCAGCTCGGTGAAAAAACGGATGAAAGATAAAGCGTTCGCTCGCGGAGTCAGCCGCGAAGATGTCATCAAGGGCGCCGAAGAACTCGGCGTTCCGCTCGATGAACACATCACCTTTTGCATCGCCGCTCTCCGCGAAAACGCCGACGCGCTAGGACTTCGCGGCACACTTTAATCGCGCATGGGTGTTCGTCCTTGCCGGTAGTCCGTGAAACGAACGGTTGTGGCATCCAAGCTGGGTGCAGCGTCCTTCGCTCTTAAGAGCGCGGGGTTTTTCTTCCTCTTCTTTCTTTGTCGAGGCGGCCTTGAGGCCGCCCTCCTTCGCTTTTACCATTTCAACAGCGTGGGCGGCGTCAAATATGCCCATCGTTCGACGAGTTGCCGGTGCGCAATGCGCCAGATCACGATGCCGCTGAATTCGTACTTCTTTCCGCTGGCGGCCTCCGTTCCGGTCCAGTGATTGCGCACGACAACCTTATCGGCTTCGGCAATCAGATCCAGTATCTCCACGCGGATGTCTGGAAATTTCTTGTACGCGCCGCCGACGTACTGAATCGCGCCCGCGGGTCCCGCCGGAGTTCCGGGAGGCACGTCCGCGCCGTGATCTACAAATTCCGGCGCAAAATTGACGTTACCGATGTCCAGGTTCTTGCGGTTCACGAACTCCTCGAAATGATTGCGAACGAATTGCTTCATTTCACTCAGACTCATGCCCGTCTGCGGATTCACGTTTTCCTGCGCGCTGGCTGTGTTCATTGGCTTTCTCCTTAGGCTCCCGCCGCCTGGCTACGAAAGCTTTCTCTGTTTTCATTCAAGAATTGATCGAGCCGGATGGGCGCGCGACCCAACAATTTTTCCAGCACGTCCGTCACTTCCGCGGTCTTCCCTTCCATCTTGTAATAAAACTCCAGATCCAGTTCTGCGTCGACCAGCCAGCCTGGAGCGCCAGCGTCAGTCATCGATTTTCGCGCGGCTTCTTCCGGCAGGTTGACGTATTGAACCGCGCGTCCCATTACTTTGGAAATTCTGTCCGCGATTTGCGCGCAGCTGAGCGCTTCCGGACCGCTCAATTCGTACGTTTTGCCAGCGTGTGCTTCCGGTGCGCTCAGCACTTTGGCCGCAACACCGGCAACGTCTCGCACATCAATCAGGCTGACCTTCGCTTCATTCATCGCGGCGTAGAACGCATTCTGCGTACGAATCGTCGGCGCATAGTAGGTCGTTATGTTCTGCAGGAATCCGCCTGGGCGCAAAATTGTGTGCGCGATTCCCGATGCCTTCAACTTGTCTTCGACTTGACGATGCCAGCTCGGGAAACTCTTGGGATAATCTCCCGCGCCCAGCGCCGAATTGAGCACGATGTGCCGAACGCCCGATGCGCGGCTGGCGTCAATGAAGTTGCTCTCGAGCTCCACTAGTTCCGGAATCGGGGAGCAAACGAGGTATGCCGTGTCTATGCCTTCCAGCGCTCGCTTCAAACTGCTTGCGTCGGCAAAATCCGCAACAACGGCATCCACGCCGTTCGCAGCCTTTTTTGCATCGTTTGCGTTGCGATACATTGCCTTGAATCGGGCTTTCGTCTTGCGGACTTCGTCAAGAACTGCTCTCCCGGCTAATCCAGATGCTCCTGTAATTAAAATCATGGAAATATTTCCTCATGCTTTCTCGGGCTGCGCAGCAGCCGGCGCGGAACAAGCCATGCGCGGGCCTGGATTCATGTTTTCGGTATAGCAGACTTTTCCGCGGGGCACATCCGCCGTTGCGAAATTATCTTTCTCCGCGACCCCGGCGACTATTTTGCTGGTGCTTTGGGTGGGTCAGGTTGCGCTTGGTGATGGTCGTAGCTGATTTCGCGGGTGATTTTCCATTTGCCGTCTTTGTATTGCCACAGGCTGATGTATTTGCCTTCGCCGGTTGGATTGTTGGATTTTGGGTGCACGAAGCGGTGCGTGCCCAACTCTACTGCGCCGTAGCCTTTCATGTAATTTGCCTGGAACGTTCCGGGAACCAGGTCGCGGCGCACATCTCCGCCACAGATGTTTTTCTTGACGCTTTCGGTTAGTGCGGCGGCACCCAAAGTGATTCCACCTTGATCGTGGTAGAACTCGATGTCTTCGGCGAGGAAACTGCGGAAAGTTTCCAGGTCGCAACGATTGTAGGCGTCGAAGAGCGCGAGACTCAGCGCCATGATCACTCTATCCAGCTCCGCTTGGCTCTGAATGCTTTCGAGTGACGGAAATGTTTGTGACGTTGTCTGCGAAGAACTGGGGGCATGCGGCGCAGCGGGAGGTTGCGGTTCGGTGGGAACTTTCGGTGTGGTCGGAGTTGGAGGTAGAGGAGGAATTGCCGGCGCTGGAGGAACGGCTGGGAGAGTTGACGCCAAAAGCGGTGGCGCGGGTGGCGCGATGTCCGGCGGAGCTGGCGGGGCTGGAGCGGCCGGCGGTGGAGGTGGAGTGGGCGCTGCTTCCTGCGCTTTCGCGTTGGTGGCGATCGTTGCGAATAGCAGAGCGGTGAAGAGGATGCAGGCAGTGGTGGCTCGCGTTTTCATAGCGTGGTCTCTTTTCTGTTCGTTGGCGACAGTAGAGGATACGAGTCCTCATTGACGAATGTTCCGACATGCGCGATGCGAAAGCTCTGCTGGTTTCCTTGTTCTCCCCCGGTTTCTGCCGAAGTTGACGCGATCGCCGGGATCCCTCCGTTCCGGTAACACCGCCGGAACCCAAAGTCGGGCTCCATGGCCGGCGCGTCAAGAGCGGCGCGGAGGAAAAAGCCGGCCATTTCGGTCCCCTCGAAGATCGGGGCAAGCAGGATGACAATGTAAGAAACTGCATGACCCAAGAACACAGGCTGAAGCCCGTGCCACGTTAATGTCGGAGCTAAAGCTCCGACCCCCGGTGCCAAGCACTCTTTCAAATTGATACCCTATGCAAAGCGCGTGGGCGAGAAGTCGTGCCCTGCCGTCTTACAATTAGATTCGCTCACTGCGTGGGGGCACCGAGAATGCGGCTAGTTTTTTGCGTTTTCGCCTAGTTCTTTTAGTTTGGCTTCGGCGCTTTCCTGAATGCCTTTACGCACTTGCTCGTCATCGGTTGTGTCAGAAGCCAGGAGTTGCAGCGCCTTCTTCGCGTTTTCACGGGCCAGATCTTTTTGGCCGTCGGCCAGATAGGCGTCGGAAAGGCTGTCGTAAACGTTAGGAGAGTTCGGATACGCAGTGACGTTGAGTTTCATGATCTCCACAGCGCCTTTGGTGTCGCCTGTCTGCAAGTGTTCGTAGCCGAGCACGTTGACCAAACCTTCGCTGAAGAGGTTCGCTTTGGGATCCTTCTTGCGCGCATCGGCGAGCTTCTGCGCGGCTTTGGCGGCTCCGCCAGGCGAATCTATCAACTGCAAAATATTGATGTCGGCCAGCCGGCGTGAAGCGGTCGCTGGCGCGCTGCCCGGCGTTTTCACCAGGGTTTGCACATACCAAGCGACAATCATCTCCGGCAGTTCTTTGTGGGCTGCGAACATGTTGGTGCCGTGGCCGCCGGTTTGGTATTCCACGAATTTGCTGCCGGGATTGCTGGAAAGGCTATACAGCCACTGCATTAATTCGACGGCGCCACCATCGTCATCCGCCGCGGAAAAGAATCCGGGAAGTTTTTCGGAGTTGTGGAGGAATTCGCGGCCGTCGCGCGAGGTATTGCCGGAGAGAAGCACCAGCGTCTGCACTTCGGGATGGCGCCGGGCGAGCTGGATCGATTGGTTTACGCCGCAGCTGGCGCCGCCCGCGCCTGCGATGCTGTGGCTCACACCTGGTTGCGCCTGCAGGTAAGCGAATGCGACGTCAACATCGCCGGGCCACTTTTCCTCCACCAGCTTTCCAACCTCCCCTGGGGGAAGATCCTTGAACGGGGTGCCGCCGCTTTCTCCGAAACCGCGATAGTCCAGAGTGAGGACATGGATTCCCGAGGCTGCAAGGCGGCCAGCGAGTTCGTCCCAGCTATGGCGCTGCTGATTGCACTGGTGGAGCAGGAGCACGCCGGGGCCGGGTTTGCTGGCGGCAAAGTAAGTGGCTTTCAGCTTGGTGCCGTCTGCGGCGGCGAGGTCCACGGTTCGTGGAGCAGGCGCGTCTTGCGCCAGGCAAGTCGCAGCACTTGCTGACGCCACGAGGACTAGGAGCGGGATGGTCAGGGAGGATGTTCGGCGGACTTTCTGGAAAAGCATCGCCGTTCGGCTAAGTTGGCCCGCTTGGTTTGTTTGGCGCGTTTGGTTGGTTTCGTTCATTGGGGTGGAGACCTCCTCAGTGGACTGGCATGTTACCCGATTGCCAGCCAGTGGGTTGGACGTCCCCGGAAGAAAATAGAGGAGCATTGTTTGGGAAAGGCTTGAAAAACATTTGGCCGGCGAAGGGACCCCTCCCCCGTTTTTTGTAAGTGCAGATTCTGAAGGAGTTGCGGGGCGTGGAAGTCCTTGGGAATCTGCAGTTGCGCAAGTGCAGATGATGAAGGAGATACGCCTGACGTGGCCCGTGATGCGTGGCGCGTGTCGGGAAACGGTGCACGAGACCAGATTGCAGCGGCCCCAACCCCCACCCCCGGTATTTGCGTAAGTGCGGGAATAGTTGGACTTACAGCGATGTGAGCCGTATGTGTGGGAATGATTGAAGTTATATGTGCCCTTCGCAGACGAGCGCTCTGGGTAAAACGGGAATAATTGAAGTTACGGCGAGAAGTTTTGGTGTGGATTCGTGGGAAGGTGGGTTGCTTGGAACGGGGTGGCGCCTAAGTCTCACACGAAAGTGTAGCACGTGAAAGATAACTTAGTCAATAGTAATTTTAATAGTAATAACTTCGAATGGCCAAAGGGAAAGCTACGGATTGAGTGCACGTGCCGAGCGACAGCTCACGGTCTTTCGCTAGAGCGGCCCAAGGCCCACCACCCTATGCGGAATGCGCAAAGGCGGGGATGTGTGCGGGGCTAAAGCCCCACACCTACACAGCGAAGAACGCATACGGCGCGCTGTACGATATGATTCGGGGCGGAGGATGCTATGAAGACGGTTTTGTTGGGTGTGACGCTGCTGGTGGCGGGGAGCTTGGGGGCTACGCCGGGAAATGAAGAGTTGGCGGGGACGTGGAAGCTGCTGCGGTTTACGCGGACGAATGTGGCTACCGGCGAGGCGATGGAAACGTTTGGCAAGACGCCCTCGGGTTATCTGCAATTGGGGCGGGACGGGCGAATGATGATGCTGGTGGTGAAGGACGGACGGCCGAATCCACCGGAGCCGGAAAAGATGACGGACCAGGAGCGCGCGGAGCTTTTCAAAACGATGATCGCGTATGGAGGAACGTACACGTTTGATGGCAAGGCGCTGCGGTATCACCTGGATGTGACGTGGAACCAGGCGTACACCGGAACGGACGTGGTGCGGCAAGTGATGCGGGAAGAGCGGAAGCTGACGCTGACGGCGGAAGCGCATAAGAGTTATGTGGATGGGAAGACGATTTCGGCGGTGATGGTGTGGGAGAAGGTGGAGTGAGGGGGGAGAGGAAGTTGACAGTCGATAGTCGACAGTTGAGAGTTGAAAGTTAAAAGTTTTAAGTTTCGGAGAAGAGGCCGAATGGCGGAGTCCTCAGCGGCTAAAGCCGGGGACTCTGGGATGCGTAATATCGGAGCTAAAGCTCCGACCCCCTAAAAAGAAAAGCTTAAAGCAAGACCTGGTCATGCGCGAAGCGGGAGGAAACTTGCGCTTGAACTTGTTCCCAGGGGATCGTTCTGGATTTGCCGGAAGTGAGTTGGTCGACCCGACGCGCGACTTCTTGTTGCCACGCGCTTTCGGCGTCTGCGTCCACGGTGGGGTCGAGGCTCTCCACTAAGGAGGCAGCAATGTCAGCGCGTTCTTCTTCCGTTAGAGCGAGCGCTTTTTCGAGGATTCGAGGGAGCGTTGCGTCATGGTGGAATTGTACGCCTAAGAGCGTGGCTTCAGAACTGAAAGAAATTCGCCACAGAGGACAGGAGCGCTCGGGTACCCGGGAAGAAGTTCACAGTTGATAGTTCGCAGTTTTGGATAAGAGGAACCCAAGATGGCGGCATAAAGCCGTCCCTACAAGGGACTGGGACGAAGACGGGGGTGGGTCTGGTAAAATGGGGATATGTTGAAACAGATTGCGGGGACGGACGCGGCTGCGCTGCGGCATCCACGGAAGAAAACGTATGGCGTGAAGGTGGGCCACGTCACGGTGGGCGGCGGCGCGCCGGTGGTGGTGCAGTCGATGACCAACACGGACACCGCGGACGTGGAGACCACGCTGCAACAGACGCTGGAACTGGCGGAAGCGGGCAGCGAAATTGTGCGCTGGACGGTGAACGTGCCGGAAGCGGCGGCGGCGGTGCCGATGATCAAGCGGCGGCTGCTGGACGCGGGCTGCAACGTGCCGATCATCGGCGATTTCCACTACAACGGGCATGTGCTGTTGACGAAATATCCGGAGTGCGCGGCGGCGCTGGATAAATACCGGATCAATCCGGGGAATGTGGGCGCGGGGCAGCGGCGCGACGAACAGTTTTCAACGATTTGCAAAGTGGCGGTGGATCACGGCAAGCCGGTGCGCATCGGCGTGAATGGCGGTTCGCTGAACCAGGAACTGGTGATGCGCAAGATGCAGGAGAACACGGACAAGAATTTGGGGAAGGAAAGCGAAGAGATTATTAATGATTGCATGGTCATTTCGGCGCTGGAATCCACGGAACTGGCGCTGGAGAGCGGGCTGAAGCACGAACAGATCATTATTTCGTGCAAGACTTCGCGGCCGCGGGATTTGATTACGGTGTACAGGGATTTGTCTTCGAAGACGCAGCAGCCGCTGCATTTGGGATTGACGGAAGCGGGCATGGGGATGAAGGGGCTGGTGTGGAGCGCGGCGTCACTGGGCGTGCTGCTGTATGACGGGATTGGCGACACGATTCGCGTTTCGTTGACGCCGCGGCCGGGCGGGGATCGTCGCGAGGAAGTGTATGCTTGCTGCGAATTGCTGCAGTCGCTGGGGCTACGGTCATTTTCGCCCAGCGTGACGGCGTGCCCGGGATGCGGGCGGACGACAAGTTCCACTTTTCAGGAATTAGCAGAGCGAATACAGGGATATATTCGCGAGTCGATGCCAGTGTGGAAGACACAGTATGACGGCGTGGAGACGATGACGCTGGCGGTGATGGGCTGCATCGTGAATGGGCCGGGCGAATCGAAGGCCGCGAATATCGGGATTAGTTTGCCGGGAACGGGAGAGGCGCCGCGTTGCCCTGTATATATTGATGGAAAGAAGGATGTGACGCTGGAAGGGACCTACGATGAGCTGGCGGCGGCGTTCCAGAAATTAGTGGACGATTATATTGTGAGGAGCTATCCGCGGAAGACGGCGGAGATTGTGAGCCGTTGAGGCGAGCGAAGAGTTTCCTCAGGGGCTGAAGCCCATTGCCAGCCAGAGCCTTAGTGTCGGAGCTGAAGCTCCGACCCCCGGTGCCTTAACACCGACGGTGGAGAGCCGAACCCGTAAAGAAAAATGTTAAGATTTTGATCTGTTTTGTGAAGCCATCATCAAGAGGATGAGTTCGTGAAAATTTCTAGAGAAGATGTGGTGCGGGTGGCGGAGCTGGCGTATCTGGATTTGAGCGAGGCGGAGCTGGAGACGTATCGCGCGCAGATTGATGAAATTTTGGAGTACATCGGGAAGTTGAACGAGTTGGATACGACGAATGTGGAGCCGATGGCGCAGGTCTTGAGCAGCGACCAGGCCGCGGATGCGACTTTGCGCGAGGATGTGGTGGTGCCGTGCGACATGGTAGCGGACGTATTGGCGCAAGCGCCGGATGAAGATGGGCCGTATTTTCGGGTGCCGAAGGTGATTGAGAGGTAGTGATCAGGGATCAGATACCCGCGATCAAGAAGCAGATAGTCGGCGACGCGCAGTTATTGGTTCCTGATTACTGGTCACTGATCGCTGATTGCTTTGCACGCTAGCTTGCAGTACGACTACAAGGATTCATGAGCACAAACTGGACGATTAAGACGGTTACGGAAGCGATCGCGGCGCGGAAGATCTCGGCGCGGGAACTGGCGGGGGAGTATTTTCGCAAGATTGCGGCGCGGAATGGGGAGTTGAACGCGTATTTGACGCTGAGCGAAGAGCGGGCGTACGCGCAGGCGGATCGTGTGGACGCGATGGTGGCGGCGGGGGAAATGCTGCCGGCGCTGGCGGGTGTGCCGATTGCCATCAAGGACGTGCTCAGCACGCGCGGCGTGCGCACCACTTGCGGTTCAAAAATTCTGGAAAATTATGTGCCGCCTTACGACGCGACTGCGGTGAAACGTTTGGAAGCGGCCGGCGCTGTGATTCTGGGCAAGACGAATTGCGACGAGTTTGCGATGGGAAGTTCGAATGAGAACTCCGCATACGGGCCGGTGCGGAATCCGGAGGCGACGGATCGAGTGCCGGGCGGATCGAGCGGGGGATCGGCAGCGGCGGTGGCGGCGGACCTGGCGGTAGTGGCTTTGGGGACGGATACGGGCGGATCGATACGGCAGCCGGGAGCGTTTTGCGGCGTGCCGGCGATGATGGGAAGTTACGGGCGGGTTTCGCGGTACGGATTGATCGCGTTTGCGTCTTCGCTGGACCGAATCGGGCCATTCGGCAGGAATGTGGCGGACGTAGCGTCGGTGCTGAAGACGATTGCAGGCCGCGATGCGCAGGATTCGACTTCGACAGAAGCGCCAGTGGAGGATTACGCGGCGGAGATTGCGAAGCCAGTGAAGGGGATGAAGATCGGCGTCGCGAAGGAATGTTTTGGCGAGGGATTGGACGCGGGTGTCCGGCAGAAAGTGAACGCGGGCATCGAATCGATGAAGAAAATGGGTTGCGAGGTGCGGGAGATTACGCTCCCGCACGCGGATTACGCGATTGCGACGTATTACATCATCGCGACGGCGGAGGCGAGCTCAAACCTGGCGCGGTACGATGGGGTGCGCTACGGCTTGCGCGTTGACGGCAATTCGCTGATTGATATGTATCGCAAGACGCGGGGTGCGGGGTTTGGGGCGGAAGTGAAACGCCGGATTGTGCTGGGGACCTACGTTTTGTCGGCGGGATATTACGACGCCTATTATTTGAAGGGGCAGAAGGTACGGGCGTTGATTGCGCAGGATTTCCGGGATGCGTTTTTGAAGGTGGATGCGATTGTGACGCCGACTTCCCCGGTGCCCGCTTTTCCGCTGGGGGAACGAACGAACGATCCGCTCGCTATGTATCTTGCTGATATATATACGGTTACTGGGTCGTTGGCAGGAATTCCCGGTATTTCGGTGCCTTGCGGGAAGATTTGCGGGAAATTGCCGGTGGGATTGCAGGTGTTTGGCCCGGCGTTTGGAGAGGCGGCGGTGCTGAGGCTGGCCAATGCGTTTGAGAAGGCCGGCGGGGCTGCGTTGTAGGCTATAGGCGGTATGGGGAACACGTTCAGCCCGAAGCGCCCGCTTCAGAGAGCGGCCGCTACATAGGCAAGAACACCCAAGACCCACCCGTGAAACCAACCGGTGGGGCAACCAATGCCGAGCAGGAATGACCCGGGGCGGGCGGGACAAGCCGCCGCCTCTCATGGCACTCTCGCGTTGAATCTACTTGATATAGAGTAGGGGTGTGCAGGGCATCGAGCCCATCCTCGAAAAGCTGCGGCACGCGCAAACTGTTTTCTTTCGCGCGGCCGATACGATTCAAGCCGAAAATTGGACCGCAAAATCGAAGCCGGAAGAATGGTGTGCAGCGGAGCTGGTCGCGCATCTAATTATGGTGGAACGTGCCATTGTGGGCAGCGCGGACCGCGTTGTTCAGAAAACTCCCAGGCGGATTCCGTACCTGAAGCGCTTTCACCTGCCGCTGTGGCTGCTGCAATCGCGCGTTATTCGCAGAAAGACGCCGATTCCGCTGGACGCCAGCCTGGTCGGGCCGAAAGAAGAAATGCTGGCGGAGCTGCGCGGGGTGCGCGAGCGATCGCTGGCGTTTCTGGACGAAACGAAAAGACGAGATTTGAGTGCATACTGTTGGCCGCACGCTTTCTTAGGAGTACTGAACATATATGAATGGTTTGAAATGATTGCTGCGCATCAACTTAGGCATACAAAACAGATTCGGGAAATCGCCGCGGCACTCCCGAAAGTTGTAGGAAATTCGCAAAAGTAGTACAGATTTGCACACTTTGCCGGGTCCGCTAAAACCTGTAGAAACTGACAGCTACCTGCAAAAACCGCGAAAAAGCTGCAATTTCTGGCCCAACAGAAAAGTACTAGAGAGGAAGTTTAACGGCCAACAGAACGGAACGACTATTGCAGGGGAAATACGCATCTCCTAAGCTGCGGAAAGCATCTCACAGAGTGAGAGGCCGGGCGGCAGACCGGAGAATATGCGAGGCCATCAAGTGGTTACGGTAAAGTCCAGCCAGAAAATATTTACAGAATCCGAAATTGCCAGCTTGACGGGAATCTGTGTGGAGCATCTGCACAACTTCGCGCGCCGGCGTCATCTGGGTTTTCTTGCCCGCGCGGCAGAAGCTGCAGGCGCCCAGGCGGACCAGTGGTTGTTTACGCTGTCCGATCTGATGGTCCTGGTTACGCTGTTCCCTCGCTGCACCCATTAAACGCGCCAACCTGACGCGACAGCCCCTCCACGTTTGCAAGATCCATTCGCAAATTATTCATTTCTTCGCGTAAACGTAATCGTTCACCAATTTCCCCGTGGCGTGAATCACCACTTTCTGGTTTCTCGAAGTTCACTGGAAGGCAAGGTCAGTTTGTGGGAGTCCCTTCAGCCTGGCGGATTTGGATTTAGCGGCGACAAGGATCGGAATATCAGAGTCGCCCTCCTGCCAGAGACTTAGAAAATCATTGTAGGCGGTCTTGGCCTCCGCGGGCTCTCCTGCAATGGAGTAAGCGCGAGCGAGTTGAAGCCGCGCCAAGGCTCCCGTTTCGAAATTAACGAGTATCCCCGGATGATCGAGGATTTTTCGGAACTCCGCCGCCGCGGCATTGCCGTTGTGTTCGCTAAGATACGCTTGGCGTCGCAAATAGATCGGGTACAGGGTGCCCGTTTCGTTTGGCGAGGGCTGTGCAAGCTCGTACGGTGCGACGGTTTGCAGCAACGCAAATGCCTTTGGCAAATTGTGTTCTTTTAGAGCTACCGCAGCGGTGATGACCGGGAACCAGTAGACCTTTAGATGAGTACTCGATGGGTACGTTCGCTGTAGCTGTCTGAGGAGTTCCTTGGCTTGGGAAGTTTCTCCAATGCGGGCAAGAGCCATGGCTCCAAGGACTTTGACATCTCTGCCCTGAGCCATGTTCAAGGCTTCGGAAACGCCTTGCTTGGCTTGCTTATATTCTCCAAATTCCGCTTCGCGCAGTGCCGCTTTGATACGCCAGAGTGCAGCGGTTTCCGTAAGACCGGAACGCACGGCCGAGTCCACGGCCCGGCGCGAAAAATCGCGGGCGTGTTGGAGGCGGCCAAAGTAAGCCTCGGTATCCGATTGAGCGGCCAGCAGGAAGTCTTCGGCACCAGGAGCGCCGGTTCCCTCCTTGATCAGCTGCGCCATCTTTGCGGAGTCGCGTTGGAAGAAGGCCAGGTAATAGAGATCGGGACAGGTCAGCTTGCGAGCAACAGCTTGGTCGCAAGTCTTCTGAGCGTCTTCTATTCGGTCCAGATCGAAGTAAATCCCGGTGAGATTCAAGTAGTTGACCACATTTTCAGGGTCCAGGCGTAAAGCCTCCTGGCATTCCACGAGAGCTTTCTCGTATTGTCCAAGGAAGCCGTAGCTTGCGCACAAACTGCCGTGCGGCATGGAATCGCGCGGGTAACTGGCCTTCCACAGTTCAAATGTTTCCGCGAGTTTTTCGAGATCGCCGCGGGTGCGGAAATACATCGCCGAAATCACCAACTGTTCTCGCTCGGTAACGCGATCGCGCAAGGTATAGGCTTCGGCTGCATTCTCCAGCGCCAGCGATGGTTGGTCCAAGTTCGTGTACCTGCGGGCAAGCACCGCGTAAGCCATGGCAAACTGCGGGTCGTCTTCCAGCGCGCGCTTATGAAGGGGATGCTCTCCGCATCGCCCCTGGCCTCCGCGATTCGTGCAGCCATGCTGTAATTCTGCAGGGCTTCCAGCGAAGTGGTGGTCGCTTCTATGGGAACGTCGAATTTTTGAACCGAGGGAAGGGACTCTCCCAGTTTGGAGCGGAGGCCGACGGCAGCGTGGTTCAAAACCTTCAAGACATCTTCCTTGCTCGAGGCTTCGGCTTGCTTTGGCCAAGACTTGTCCATCGCTGCAAGCGGAGGCATCCAGGTTCACCACGTAGTGGCTACCCAATCTGGAGACGGAACCAGCCAGCAGCGCCTTAGCGCCGGCACGTAAACAGACTTCGCGCGCGACATCGGGTGTAATGCGATCCTCGGAAGAACGACCCATCATGCGCAGGATTCGCTGCACTCTTGGTTCCGGCAACAGATTTAAAAAGGGAGATTGGGCAAGCTCCACAGTCAGGGCTTGTTTTACGGCATCGTCAAATACAGGATCACCCGTCGTGTTTGTGAAGTCGGCCACCAAAATGGTGTCTTTTTCAGTGAGCTTGGGTTGGCGATGAAAATAATAGATGGCAGACGCGGTGACAACGATTGCTGCCGACAGAGCGAAGATCGCGCTTCGCCAAAAGATTTTGCGGAGGCGAGACGGAGCGGTTGGCAGAGCGGCCTACGGAATTGCGGAGACATCACAAGCAGCACGGATTTTCGCGTCGTTCTGGACCGGGGTGTCAACTAGGGCGGGAGCATGTGGAAAAGGGATGATGTGTTCCGGATCGTTGTTGCCGCTTACCGGGGCACCGCTTATTTGAGTGGCACTCACCGGAGCGATGAAACGATAGCCCCTGCGGGGGATTGTTTCGATGTACCTGGGATTTTCGGCATCATCTCCGAGAGCGTTGCGAACTTGTTTTATGCAGAAATTAAGACCGCCTTCGAAATCCACGAAGGTGTTCGTGCCCCAAAGAGCCTGTTGAAGTTCCTTGCGGTCGACAACTTGCCCCGGGCGACTGGCAAGAAGGTGAAGCACTCGAAAGGGCTGGGGATGAAGCTTCAGCAAGACTCCGTATTTTCGTAGCTCGGCAGCGGCGGCGTCCAGTTCGAAGGACCCGAAACGAAGAATGGAGGAGGAGCGAGCTGGCAATCCCATGGACGATCTCGAGTAGCTTTGCAGGGACGTAGGCGGATCATAACATTCCTTGCGCTGCCAAGGCGAAACAAAGCTCGGACCACGTTGGACGCCGTAAAGGAACTCTTTTCAGCTACCTCTACGCTCATGCAGTTCTCAGATTACTTATCATTGTCCTTGCTAGGAAAACTGAGGCTAATGATCCCTACGCGAGGTGCAAGCTCGCAAAAAATGCTGGAGCTATCCTCGCGGCGCTAAGTACAGCATGAGCTCAAGGGGGATTTTCGATGAAACTGGCATCTTTCTTCGCGCCCGCTATGGAATCACTTCGGAGCCGTCGCAGCCTGGGGAGGATACGATGACGCCAGATCCCTTCTCTCCACTTTGCTACGTGGACTGTCTGGTCGGATATGCGCTGCTCTGGAACCGGGGTCACGCGAACAATTTGGGAGCGCTACCGCAAAAAAACCCGGGCGGTCCTACTGTCCACCCTTTTCTATGGGAGTGCGGCAAGATGCACGACCTGTTCGCCGATTCCGCATCCAGCCTGTTTGGAGGAACCTATGGCATCGTCAGCAGTCTAAACAATCGCGGCCAGGTAGCCGGAATAATGAACATGAAAGGAGATCAGACCTGGCATTCATTTCTTTGGGACCACGGTTCGGTGAAGGATCTGGGAACGTTGGGAGGCACCTTCACGACCGCGCATTGGCTAAATGATTCTGGCAAGGTCGTGGGAAGGTCAAACGTCGCGGCAATCTGCAAGACTTGCGGGAGTAGCGATGAATTGCAGTTCAGCCATCCTTTTCTTTGGAACGACGGCAAGATGAGTGACCTTGGATTGCCAAAGGGCGCGCAGTGCGCCACCGCCAAGTACATAAACAACAACGGCGAAGTGGTGGGACAGTCTTTCCTTGGAGTGACATCGATCAGCCTTGATTTCTGCCAATCCGGGACAACCGGCGCGTTCGTCTGGAGGAACGGCTCCATCGCCGACCTGCAATCCCCACTACTGCCAGGTGCCGGCATAACCTTGGATGACTCTTTCAATATCAATGACGAAGGAGAAATTCTGGCGACAGGTTTTCTTGCCAACGGAGACCATCGTGTGGTGCTGTTAGTCCCCTGCGATTAGTCGGACTGCATCAATAGATACACTGACTTTCGGGGAGCAAATCGAGGAACAAAAAATAAGGGCGACTCGGTTTGGCCGCGTCGCCCTCGTTCGATTGAATTCGTGAAGTTCGCGCTTCCCAACTCAACTTTGTCGGGGGCGGTTCGGTTTGGGCCTTACCGTCCCCTGTAAATTGAGTCGTGAAGCTTACTTGTGGGGCTCACGATTACGCCACGGTTTTACCCTCGCCGCATCCTTGAGCGTACCGCCAAGTTTTTCGCTTCCGCTTCCGTCCAGCAGCAAAGCGGTTTTACCCGCACGCTCTTGAACTCCGCTGCAAAGCTCACTCCCGATCCGATCCAAGGAAACTAGCTTGGTGTTACCCGCGCCAGCCCGTTCGTACCGAATCTTGGAGCCTCTCTTCGCTACCCAACCCATTGAAGCGGGCTCGGTTTTACCGTCGCTGCCTCTTTGAATCAAATCGCGAAGTACTTCTCATTCAACTCCAGATTGACGCTTCGGTTTTACCCTCGCCGTCATCTTTGAATTGACTCGTGAAGTTTTTCTTCCCGATCAATCTGAACGCATACTAGAAGCAGCAGAAAAACTACGCAAGAGTTATTTCGCGTAAACACTGTGGAAATATGTGCATGCCTGTGCAAGAAAATTTTGGGTGAGAATGTGTTGACCATGCAGCATGGAGCGATTGAGATCCTTCGGCATGCTTGTCGGTTGACAGCGTTATGGCGACGTGACGGTGGGACAGCGGCTGCACGGTTTGGCGCGGGCAGTAAAGGGTTAGTGTTTGTGTCGTGCGTCACGGGCGGTTGTTACTCCGCAGGTTACTCCTGTTAAACTCTCGCTATCGACAACATGGCTGGCAGGTGCCAGCTTTGAGGCTCCATGGAGTTTTGGATTTTTATCCTTACGCTGTGGGCATTCTTTCGTTGGATGCAGTCGCGCGTCTGGCGTAAAAAGGATGATGAGCGCTTTGCGAGGGTTGTCGAAGCGCTCAATAAAATCGACGGCCGGCAGAATCAATTCAAGAATCTCGAAAGCCGAATTCAAGAACTTGAACGGCGGCTTGCCAACGCTTCTGTAACTTCCGTATCCGAAACAGCGGCGCCGGCCAGCCCTGTGGTGACGTCCGAGAAACCCGCCGATGCACCGGCCGCCATCAAGATTCCGCCGTGGCCCGAAATTCCTAAAACTCCTGCTGCCGTCTCTCCGCCGGAACCTGTGGTTTCGGTGAATGTGCCGCCCCTGGCCACACCGGAACCACTCCGGGTTCCGCCTCCAGTCCCACTGAAGCCCGGTGCCGCGACGACACCACCAACCGTTGGGCCTCCAGCCGTGCCGCCGCGTTCCGCACCGCCGCGTTCCATACCATCGCTTTCTGCGCCACCGAAGCCGGCGCCGGTTTCCGCGCGCGAAATCGGCTCTCAACTGGAACAGACGCTAGGCACGAACTGGCTGAACAAGATCGGCATCATCATATTGGTGATTGGCGTCTCTCTTTTTCTGGCCATCAAATTCCCGTCGCTCAACAATCCCGAAAAAATCGGTCTGGGGTATCTGGTAAGTTTTGCGATCCTCGGCACCGGAATTTATCTTGAGCGCAAGGACCGCTATCGCGTCTTTGCGCGCGCGTTGATCGGCGGCGGTTGGGCGCTGACATTCTTTACCACCTACGCCATGCATTTCGTGCCATATACGCGGGTGATCGAAACGCAGTGGATCGACCTGGTGCTGCTTTTCCTGGTAGCGGCGGTGATGGTGGCACACACGCTGCGCTACGATTCACAGGTTGTCACCGGGCTGGCTTTTCTTCTGGCGTGCACCACGGTGACGATCAGCCAGAACACAATTTACTCGCTTTCCGCCGGGGTGATTCTGGCGCTCGGGTTGGTTGCCATTGTCCACCGGCGCAACTGGTTCGAACTCGAAATTTTCGGAATCCTGGCTTCCTATCTCAACCATTTCGTGTGGCTGGCGAGAGTGATTGTGCCGATGGCCGGGCACCACCGGATGTTCCCGGAGTTTATTCCCAGCACCGTTCTGCTGTGTCTGTACTGGGCGCTGTATCGTTGGTCGTACATTTCTCGCAAAATTGAGAGCAGACAACAGGAAGTTGTCTCCACGCTGGCCGCGATTCTGAACACCTCGCTGCTATTGTTTTTGTTCAAGTATCAATCCGTCCGGCCGGAGCTTGCCTTTCACGCGTTGCTTTTTCTCGGCGCCGTGGAACTAACGCTCGGACAACTTCCTGTGACACGCCGGCGTCGCGCCGCGTTCGTGATCCTTTCGAGCATCGGGACAATTCTTCTGATCGCGGCTATTCCGTTTAAGTATTCCGGCATGGACACCGCGATCATCTGGCTGGCGGAAGCACAAATGCTGCTTCTCGCCGGAGTTTTTCTGCGCGAGGTGCTGTTCCGCCGATTTGGATTGTTGGTCGCGCTGCTTACCGCCGGAGACATGCTTGCCAACCAGGCGGTGCCGGCCTTTTTCGAGCGGAGCTCGCAAGCAACGCCTGCGCCGGACTACCAACTCGCGGTCAGCTTTCTGGTCGCGGGAATACTGTTTTACGCCAATTCGCTGGGCATTCCGCGGCGTCGGAAAGACTTGTTCACTTCAGAACAGGAAGGGCTTTTCTTCCGCGCGCTTTCTTATCTCGCGGCGTTGATGCTGTTTGTGAGCGTGTGGCTGGCGTTTCCAAATGCGTGGACCGCGGTTTTGTGGGCGGACGTGGCTTTCTTGCTGGTGCTGCTTGGCCGGGCGCTCGCCGCGGAAGATCTGTTCTACCAGATGCATCTGTTCGCGCTGGCGGCTTTCCTCCGCGGGCTTGCGTTCAATGCTTTCGCCACGTCGACTTTTCTGAACACTGGCTTGACGATTCGACTCGTCACCCTGCCGCTGGTCATTGCCGTGCTTTATCTTTGCGCGCGCTGGCTCAGTCTTGATTCGGCGGACTCCGGCCTGCATCCCTCGGAAGGCTACACAATGGCCGCAGCTTTCCTGGCCGCCGTGCTCGTTTATCAGGAATGCCATTGGGCGTGGATCGGCGTTGCCTGGGGCGCGGTCGCGCTGGCTTTTGCGGTTCTGGGATACGTTGGCGACCGGCGCGACTTTAGCCTTCAGGCCCATGTGCTGGTTCTTGCCGGATTTTTCCGTACGTTGATTTTCAATTTTGACGCCACGCAGGAATTTGGTCATTTTACATTGCGATTGATCACCTTCTGCTCAATGGCGGCGCTGCTGTATCTCTGCGCGTATTTCAGCGGTCCGCGGGATTCGGCATACGCAGGACTTTTCTCCGCGCTGCACACCTGGGGCGGCTCGATTCTCATTGGCGTTGTGGCGTTCAAAGAAATCTCCTCGCCATGGATCGCGGTGAGCTGGGCGCTGTTTGCATTTCTATTGCTGGTCATTGGCGATCGCTTGAAACGGATTCAGCTCCATTTCCAGGCGTACATATTTTCGGTGTGCAGCATATTTCAGATTTTCACCGTCAATCTCAATGCGAGCGAAGCCTTCCGCTTGTTCCCGGGCGTTTCGGTGAGGTTGGTGACACTCGCGCTGGTGGCCGCGCTTTTCTATCTGTGCTCTCGCTGGGCCGCGAAGGGGGAGTTTCCGCAGGCCGCGCTCATTGGGGCTGCTTATACGTGGGCCGGTTCGTTTTTGGTCGGGTTGCTATTGCTGTATGAACTGGCGGCGACCAGCGTCGCGCTGGGGTGGGGCTTGTTGGGCCTGGTGCTTCTGGAAATTGGCGTTTATTTCCAGTCGCGTAATTGGCGCCTGCAAAGTTATATCGCGTTCGGCATGGCCTTTCTGAGACTTGCTTATTTCAATCTGAATGCGCCGCCTCGCGATTTGCTGTTCACCACTTTGCCGCTGGCGGTCGTTTTTTATTACGGCTATTTCCGCATCACGAGACAGGCGAATGGCAAGTTCCCGGAGCAATTCGCCATCGATCGGCGGTTTGAGGCTGGGACTGCGCTTGCTTACCTGGGTTCAGCGACGCTAGTACTGTTCGCGCGGTCCTATTTTCAGGAAGGGCCGAGCCTGATTGCGTGGGCGGCTTTGAGTTTGCTGTTCATCGGCGTGGCTTGGTTCATGCAACAAGAAGTATTTCTTCATCACAGTGTGCTGGTCGCGTTGCTAGTTTTCTTGCGCGCGCTTTCCTTCGAATTTTTAGGCGGGGCGCATGCGGGTGCTTCGTGGAGCGTGAGCCGTTGGTTTTATGTCGCGGTCGTTTCGGCGCTCCTTTTTGCAGGGCAAGCATTCGCATTTCCCATCAGGTCACGGTTCGCTAGTGGGAACGGCAAACAAACAGCGGACGGCGGAACCTTTTCAAGTTTTTCCGTACTGTTCCGGCGTCCTGAGCAGATTTATTTTTTTCTTCCGATGATTCTGGCTACGCTGCTGATCCTCAATGAAGTGTCTCAGGGGCGCGTTACGATCGCCTGGGGAATCGAAGCGGTAGTGGCGTTCCTGTTTGCACTGCTGGTGGGAGAACGAAGCTTCCGGCTCGCAGGGCTTGGCCTTTTGCTTGTTTGTGTAGGGAAAATTGTTGTTCTGGACGTGTGGCGTCAGGAGCGGTCCGATCGTTACGTCACCCTTATCATCCTCGGCCTTGCGCTGTTGCTGGTGTCCTTCCTGTACACGCGCTATTCCGAAGCGATTCGCCAGTACCTGTGACGATGCGTATGGAACAATGCGAGCGAGTGGGGCATGAAATGAAACGTAGATGGGAGTGTAAATGCCCGTGTCATCAAGGTGCGGCCGCGATACACGTCGTGCCCTGTTGTGATGGAACGCCGTTGAGTCTAGCCGGGAAGCGCAAGCAATCAGGAACAGGCGGAATGCAGCCCAAGACAGATCCTCCCGATCGCAAAAATGCGAAGTCCATGATTGCCAGCAATACTTTCACTCGCGGCGCATGCATGGGTCTTAGCGCGTGGCGCCGAGAAGTTCCCAGATTCGTGCGAGGTGGTGGTCGTCGTGTTCGGCGACGAAATACAAATGGTCGACAAAGCGCATTGGGGTCTTCAAACGCGGATGGAGAATGGCTCGAGAGAATAGCGATGCATCCAACTCGCCGACGAACTTCAGCAGCGTTTCTCTAGCGTCACGGAATTCAGCCAAGATCTGTTTCAATGGGCGAGCGTTGTGGTTGGCCTCACCGGTTTTCCGGTTCCTCAGGTCTGCGACGGTGAGTTGGCCGGCGTTCGCCACGTAATCTTCTACTCGCGCCAGCCAAAGCGGTTCGAGGTCGAGCAAATGACCGGTGTGTTCCTGGGCCGACCATTTTTCGTGTGGTTTGCTGGTTAGAATCTGGTGCGGACGATTACGAAGCGTTTCCTCGAGTCTAGCCGGAGTGCCGCGTAAACGCGCACAAAGATTCGGAAAGAGTTCGACTGGAATTGAAAACTCAAACTTGCGTTCAAACCAGATGGGTACCTTGCTCATGGATTTCGGTAATCAGAATAATACCTTGCGGTTGGACGCGCATCCGGCCGGCGCGCATATGAAGCGTGCTTTCGCTTCCAAAATGGCCTATCGGTCGCGGGTTGTGTTGCGGCCATCCCTGGAGGGGGCTATGCTCATCAAACATGGTGGTCGGCCGCAGTAAATCAAGGCCGCACCTTGGGAAACGATGGCGGGCCAACGAAGTGTCGCATTCATTCCAAAGATGCTGCTAATAGTAGCCCTGAGCATAATTCCCTGCTCTGTATTTGCGTGTTTCCACAACGCGCTACAGAACCAACAGCCGCAACAACAATCGACGACGCCACAGCAGGCGCAACCGCAAAAACAACCAAACAATGCGGAGCAGGTGAGTGTGACGGCATCCACGCCGCGAGGAATTCACCTGGCGCTAAAGGACGGGACTGTTCACATCGTGCGTGAATACCGAAAAGATGGCGACCGGGTGCGTTATTACAGTATTGAACGGCACGAGTGGGAAGAATTGCCGGTGGCGCTGGTGGATTGGGACGCCACGGCGAAACAGAACGCAGAAATAGAGAAAGCATCGACGGAACTGGTGGCGAAAGTTCACAAGCAGGAAGAAGTGAAGCGGATGGACAACGTCACCGACATTGACGCCAGCCTGCGGGTCGGCGCAGGCGCATTTTTGCCTTCTGGGGAAGGCATGTTTGTGGTGGAGGGATCGTCGGTCCGGATATTGGATCAGGTGGACAGCGCATTCCGAACCGATCGGAAGAGGGCCATCGCGCAAGTGCTGACGCCTGTTCCGGTGGTGACGGGCAAGAAAAATATGATTATCGCCGGAACGCATGCGAAGTTGCGGCTGCGGACCACGACGCCGGAATTTTATTTGCGGGAGGCGCCGCCAGATCCGGATAAGGTTTCGTCGGTTCGCAAGAGCACCCGAGCCGGAGACACAGGTCCGGATGTGGAATTGATTCGCACGAAGATAAAAGGCAAAGAGCGAGAGATTGAATCGATCACGATTTTTTTTGGCGAGCAGATGGGTACTACGGCGAATTCGGTCTCGGTACAGCGGTGGGAAGTGGCGCCAGAGGTTTACCGGTTTACGCTGAGCCAGGCATTGCCGCCGGGAGAATACGTGCTGGCGGAATTGTTGCCGGACGGGTTGAATATGTTCGTTTGGGATTTTGGGGTGGACTAGGCAAAAGAAGGATTTAACACAGAGGACACAGAGCAGAATGCGCTCGCGGAGGACTTAGCGCTTGGAAGCGACTGGGGCGAGGGCGAAGAGTTCCATCAGGGTGCGGAGGACGTCGGAGATGCGGAAGGGTTTCTGGAGACGGCGCGCGGTGGCCAGGCCTTCGTGTTCCTCATCAGAGCCGGCAACATCGCCGGACATAAAAATTACTTCGGGGCGATTTGGACCGGAGGCGATGCGCAGGCGCTGCGCGACACCGTAGCCATCGGAGTTGGGACCCGATCCGGAAAGTTTCAAATCGCATAAGAGAACATCGTATTTGCCGGCGAGGACAAGTTGCAGAGCTTGTTCGGCCGATGCCGCGACATCCACCTTCAAACCATATGCGGCAAGTCCTTCGGCGAGGAGCATGCGGATGCTTTCTTCATCGTCGAGGACGAGAATTTTGCGATTGGTAATGGATTCCAGTGAGGGCAGCAACATTTCGCCGGAGCTGGAATCGAGTTCGCGCACCGGGCGCCGGCCAGCTTCTTTTGAAGCAATGGGCAGGGTAACGCAAAAAAGCGCGCCTCCGCCGGGGGCGGATTGGGCTTCGATATCGCCGCCGTGTTCACGAACGATGGACATGCAGATACTGAGACCGAGACCGGTTCCCCCGCCGGGCCGTTTGGTAGTGAAAAAGGGATCGAAGAGTTTGGGCAGGGCTTCGGGGCGGATGCCGACGCCATCGTCTTTTACGTTCACAAAAACAGACTGGCCACGCTTACCGAGCTGCACTTGAATACGACCGGACGGGCGCACTTCACGGATGGCTTGTTCCGCGTTGCTGACCAGGTTGAGAACTACCTGGATGAGCTGATTGGCGTCTCCGACGATCGGGGGCAGACCGGGCTGAGGGTGGAACTCGACTTCAATGTTATTGCGTTTGAGGGAGTGTTCGTGAAGCTGAAGGGTGCGGTCGACAATGCTATTCAGATCGAGAACCTTTTTCTGAGGAGAGGCGGGGCGCGAGAATTCGAGAAGATTCTGCACGATGCGCGCGGCGCGGCGAGCCTGGCGATGAGCCATCTCGAGCTGGCGTTTGGTGTTTTCGTCGACGCCCTGGCGATCGCGCAGCAATTCGCTGACGCCCAGAATCGCGGTGAGCGGATTATTCAGTTCGTGGGCGACACCGGCGAGCATCTGGCCCATGGCGGCGAGCTTTTCGGCCTGGATCAACTGTTCTTCGAGACGCTTCACTTCGGTAACATCGCGCGCGGAGATGACCACGCCTTCGATCTTCCCCTTTTCATCGCATAACGGGCTGAAGTGGCAACGCAAACGGCGCCAATTCCCTTCCTTGTGACGCACCTGGACCTCTACAGAGGAAAAAGTCTTGCGCCCGGCGACTACGTCTTCGAAGGCAGAGGTCAGGATTCGGCGGTCATCCGGATGGGTCCAATCGCCGAAGGTGAGTTGGAGCGCTTCGGCAGAGTCGTAACCGAGGGCATCCTTCACCTTGGGGCTAACGAAGGTGTAGCGCCGGTCGAGATCGATCACGAAGATGAGGTCCGGGAAGCTTTCGACCAGGCGGTGTGCGAATTCCTGTTGTTTGTGCAGACGCTTTTCAATGTTACGACGCTCGGTGATATCCACCAGCGCGCCCTGATAGCGAATCACTTTACCGCTGGTGTCGCGAACGGCGGTGGCGGTGTTCAGGCAATAAAGCAACTGGCCATCCTTGCGGCGCAGGGTAAGCTCGCGGCCTTCCGGAGACGGTTGACGGTTGATATCCCGGATGAGAGCGGCGCGCTGTTCCTCATCAGCGACGAATTCGGAGACGCGTTTGCTCAGCAGCTCTTCCTTGGAATCGTAGCCCAGCATTTTGATGAGCGCAGGATTGACTTCGAGGATCACATCGTCGGTGGTGGCGATGTAAATGCCTTCCTGCAAGGTTTCGAAGAGTTCGGTGAAACGGGCTTCGTTGCGGCGGGCGGAAGAAATGTCGCGGGCAAGAACGGTGACGCCGGTCACCTGACTATCGCGCAGCATGGCATGGGCGACGCAATCGAAATAAAACACCGAACCGGTTTTCGTCAGGCGGGCTTGCACTACGCCATTCCAGACGCGGCGTTCGAGGAAGCGCGCCTGCCCTTTTTTGAAGATATCCGGCGAGGTGCCCGCGGCATCTTCAAGAAATTCCGATAGATTCTTGCCGATGACCTGCTGAAACGGCTGGCCGACCAGGTCCACAAAGCTGCGATTGGCGGCGCGGATTTCTCCGTCCATGCTGAGCGCCAGCAGCACGTCGTCAAAGGAATCGATGAGTTCGCGGAAGCCTTGCTGCGATTTCGAGATCATCTCGAACAGGTTTTCGAGCTGGCGGTCGCTGGGCGCGGAGGAATTCTGCTGATCCATGCCGCGAACCATGCCTTTAAGCTCGGCGAGTTCCTGCGTTTTTTTCCAGACGTACAGGCCGAGGAGAATGACCAGCACGACCAAGCCGATGGGCGCGGGCCGCAGACCAAACCGGTCGAGACGCAACGAATCCCACGCGAACCACGCGAATCCCAGGGTAACGATGACAAGGACAATAAAGGTGAGGCGCCAAAGTTCGTGCTGACGCTTTTCGAATTGCTCGAGGCGAGGATCCGTATGGGGTGGCGAACCCGTTGGAGAGGACGGGGTGTGCGAGCCCGGGTTTTGTTCAGGCAGCATGTTTTGCACGGAACGCAATTTATGGCGTTAAGTGTTAGGTTGCTCAATCCCATGTTACGGAGGGGAGCGCGGAGGGGCAAGAAAGTCTAGGGCGGAGGGTTCGTCAGGTTCACCTGTACGAAGGTGCAAGTGGGGCAACGTAAGGTGCCGGGAGCGATGGGTTGGGAAGATAACGCGGAGGACGCTGAGATCGCGGAGAAAGCGTTAATCAAAGAAAAACGGCGTCCCGGGTTAGCGGGACGCCGTTTTTGATTGGGTCGTTGAGCCGACCCCGCAAGGCGGGATCGGCCATTACGTTGGGTTAGTCCTGGCCTTCGGTGGCGGCGTCGGCTTCGGTGTCGCCGTCTTTGCCCAAGAAGTCCAGACCGGCTGCTTCGTCGGCAGCAGCGAAATCGGCTGCTTCGGGAAGCTCCTCGGGCGGAGCAGGCGGTGGCATCTCCGTCAGCAACTGCAGGCTGCGGTAATGCTCGAGGCCCGTTCCGGCAGGAATGAGCCGGCCCATGATGACGTTTTCCTTGAGGCCGCGAAGGTAATCCACCTTGCCGGCAACAGCTGCTTCGGTGAGTACTCGCGTAGTCTCCTGGAAGCTGGCGGCGGAGATGAAGGAGTCCGTGGAGAGCGACGCCTTGGTGATGCCGAGGAGCAACGGGCGCCCGGTTGCGGGGCGGCCGCCTTCGGCGATCACGCGGTCGTTCTCTTCGCGGAAGCGGAACTTGTCCACCTGCTCTTCGAGAAGGAAGGTGGTGTCCCCGACATCTTCAACCTTTACCCAGCGCATCATCTGGCGGGAGATGGTTTCGATGTGCTTGTCGTTGATGTTCACACCCTGCAGGCGGTAAACCTCTTGAATCGCGTTCACGAGGTAAGCCTGGGTG
>Ga0210383_10000115_pt1 | contig 84034 bp, 123 predicted proteins | sample IncBWC14OmetaG_FD_160072 | JGI IMG/M metagenome (GOLD analysis project Ga0210383, IMG submission 160072) | Forest soil microbial communities from Barre Woods Harvard Forest LTER site, Petersham, Massachusetts, United States - Inc-BW-C-14-O ...
AAAGATTATTATCAAGTAAATAGCGAAGACCGTAAAATTTACGCGAAAAAATACAAAAAAGAAAATAAAGAAGCATATGCTGAATATCGTAAAGAAAATAAAGAAACTATAAGCATCTATAATAAAAAATATAAAGAGGAAAATAAAGAATTTATTCGCGAACAGAAAAATAAATATGAAAGAGATCGCAAGAAAAACGATCCTGCTTACGCTTTTAGATGTTTGATGTCAAGTGCAATTAATTACGGTCTTAAAAGAAATGGTGGCTCTAAATTGGGCGAATCGTGTATTCAATATCTTGATTATACAATTCAGGAGTTTTTAAATCATTTAGCATCTCAGATGATCGGTGAGAACGTTTGGATGCATTTTAAAAATCATGGGATATATAATGCTAAAACCTGGGATGATAATGATCCTTCCACTTGGACTTGGCAAATAGATCATATTATTCCTCATTCAGAATTTCACTACGAAACAATGGAAGATGAAGATTTTAAGAAATGCTGGGCATTAGAAAATCTTCGCCCACTGAGCGCAAAACAAAATATTTTAGATGGCATTAGACGAACTCGCCATCAAAAGAAAAATGATTGACAGTTTTAGAACCATGATTAAATTATGACTTTCATTATTATAGGAAAGAATAAATGACTATACCCCCAACATTGACCAAAGTTTTAGTATATACGGGGCTCATAGCTCTGGCTATTGCTATCGGTGTGATCTTATGGCAACAACATCAAGTAACTGTTCAACAAGAGGCTATCCAAACCCAAATGGTTGGAATGCAGCAATTACAAGACAATATTGTTCGTTCTTCGTCACAATGGGCTACTAAGGATGATTTGGCTGCTTTCGCCAAACAAAATAGTTTGGATTTATCGACTATTCAATCTGATATGGAAAAACTAGGAGCACAGCTTACTGCCATCAACGAGGCCACGGTAAATAGTACTGGTCAAATAGCTACTAATGTTCCTTCCTCATCGAGTACACCCGCCCCGCCAAACTCTCAGCCTCCCCCGCAAACTGTTACTTGTAATGGACAGCAGTTACCTTGTCCTGACCCATTTGGATTTTTGCATAATACGCAAACATTACAATTGAATGAGCAGTTTAGTGATGGCACTACGATACCTTTTGGTAGTGTTGGCTTCTCAGCTTGGCAAGAGAAACCGTGGCAATACACTATTCAGCCACGAGAATACGATGTCACCACTACCGTCGGTGTAGATGATCAGGAACGAGAAACCATTTACAATAAGTTTAGTATTAAAGTGGCCAATAAAAGCTATGATGTCAAAATCACTAATTCTAAAACTTTACAACAATATCCCCAAGCTTCATTCAGTTTTTGGAATCCTCGCCTCTTTATGACTGCAGGGGGAGGATTAGGCGTAAGCTCTCTGCCACTAACGGGTTCTTTCAATGCGGGCGGAACTCTAGGTATTATGAGTTATGGGCAGTCGAAACCAAACCCTTCCTGGTCATTTTTGCAATTAGGCGCAAGTTATCAGACTGATACGCACAATGTATCTTTGATTGTCAATCCCGCTAATTATAATATCGGAGCCCTATTACCAAAAGGATTAGTAAATAATACCTATGTTGGACCATCAGTTCAAATTGATCCATCCGGCAATGTAATGTTAGGGGCTAATATCAGCGTAGGATTCTAATGCAGAAAGTTTTGATCACGGGTTCTGGTAGTTTTATATGCGAGAATCTAATAAGAAAAGCTATTCACTATAAACTTCCATATTCTTTTATTGGGGTAGATAGAGTGAAAAATTCATTAGCACTTAGTAATCTTTATGTCAGTAAAAATTATCAGTTTTATATTGGTAATGTTTTAGATGAACATTTTTTGGATGTTCTTTTTGAATATGAGCGACCAGATATTGTTATTCACGGAGCTTTTTCTAAGGGGCAAGATGCTATTGAAACTAACGCATTGGGAACTCAAAAAGTTATTGATGCTTGCCTCAGATGGAAAACAAAAAGATTGATTCACCTTTCTACTGGCAAAGTATATGGAAGCCTTTCGGATGAAAACGCACATCCTTCCAAAGAAAATGACTTATTGATTCCCATCACTAAATTCGTGGCCTCTCAAGCAGCGGCCGAACTTTTGGTACAAGCCGCTGGAAAAAGTCAAAATCTACCATACCTTATAGTAAGGCTGGCTAAAGGATTTGGCCCTCGGCAGGGTAGTTATTGTTTCATTCCTCATACCATCAAGAGTATTTTGGATGAAACCACGATTACCCTGTACAATCAAGGATTAGAATTACGAGATTGGCTACATACTTCCGAGATTTGTTCCGCCCTCTTTACCGTCTTAGAAAAAGAGCATTCAGAGCAGGTATACAATCTTTCGGCAGGGCAAGAATTTTCCAATTTAGAAATTGCCAATCATATTTGCAATATTTTAGGACGTGGACATCATTTGATTTCTTTTACCGAAAAATCAGATGTTGGTTTTAGATATAGTATGGATGGGAGCAAACTTAAATCTTTGGATTGGACTCCTAAATTGAAATTCAAGGAACGGCTGGAAAAGACTGTTGGCTGGTATGAGACTAACAGATGGGCATTACAATAAATTGATGCCTCTTGACACTCTAATTATTATTTATTACACTATTGATTCAACCGATATAAAGGAAAACAAATGACAGCAAAATCAATTACCGAAGAAATCACACCAGAGCAAGTAGTGGATGATATTTCTACCGTTGAGGTTTCCGAACCTGCGTCGGTCGATGCCGGTAAATTAGTGGCCTTAAAGGCCCAAAGTCAAGCAAAACAAATGGAGCAGAGAATGTCAGCGAAAATTGTAGCAAAGAAAGAGCGAAGTCTAAACTTAGGTGTAGTGGGAAGCGGTCAAGCCGGTGGGAGACTTGCTGTTTCCTTTTCTAAATTAGGATATGATGCTATAGCAATCAATACCGCCAATCAAGACCTAAAATTTCTTGATTTGCCAGATTCTAATAAGTTATTGTTAGAATATGGGCTCGGTGGCGCAGCAAAAGATTTAGAATTTGGTAAAGCCGCTGCAGAGACTTTCCGTTCAGATATTGCGCAAATGATCAATGATAAGTTGCTTCGTTCTCAGGTCAATGTTTTGTGTCTATCGCTCGGTGGTGGAAGTGGGGCCGGTTCTTGTGAAACTCTAGTAGATATTCTTACTGAAACCAATAAACCACTGGTAGTTTTGACGGTTCTTCCGATGGACTCAGATGATACGCAAACAAAAGCTAATGCATTAGAAACATTATCAAAGCTTGCAGGAATGGCTCGAGACAAAAAGATCGCTAATCTTATTGTCGTTGATAATGCTAAGTTAGAAACAATTCTAAGTGGCGTTTCTCAAATGGAATTTTTCCAAGTAGCCAACAAAACTATTGTAGAGCCACTAGATGTTTTCAATACTTTTTCGGCAATGCCCTCTAGCGTAAAAGGATTAGACCCTACTGAGTTTGCCAGACTTTTGTGCGATGGTGAGGGACTAAGTGTTTATGGTGAGCTAACAGTGCCAGACTATAAGGATGAAGTGTCAATTGCAAAAGCCGTGATTGATAATCTAAATAATAATCTTTTAGCTAGTGGTTTCGATTTGAAACAAGCCAAATATGTAGGAGCGATCATCGTAGCTAATGCTAAAGTTTGGAAAGAAATTCCAAGTTCTAGTGTAAATTATGCAATGGCAATGGTAAATGATTTATGTTCATCCCCAAAGGGAGTGTTCAAGGGAATTTATGAAGTTGATATTCCAGAAAATGTAGTGAAAGTATATTCAATGTTTTCGGGACTATCGCTTCCTGATAATAGAATAGATCAATTGAAAAAGGATGCCCGCGAACTAGTGCAAAAATCCAAAATCAAGGACGAGACTCGTAATCTAAATCTCAAATTAGAAACTGGTACCGAAGAAAATGTTTCCGCCGCTCAAAAAATAAAGGATCGTATTTCCCAAAAGTCTAGTCAGTTTGGAAAACTTGTACAGAATACGGTAGTAGATCGGAGAAAATAACAGTGAAACAATGTATTCAGTGTAAAGAGACCAAAGAAAATAGTGAATTTAGAATTCGATCTGATACCGGGAGGCTAACCGGTCAATGTAAAGAATGTCTTGCACTAAATCAACAGGCCTTCTATAAGAAAAATAAATTAACTATTTTGGCCAAGAATAGAAATTATTATGCTCATAACAGTGAAAATATTATTACACAGAAAAAAGAATATTATGCTGAAAATAAGGAATCGATAGATCAATATAATAAAGAATATAGGAAAGAAAACAATAACTATATTAGTATAAGAAAACGCACATATTATAGTAATAATAAAGAAGAAATTCTTGCAAAAGATAAGAAGTATCGCGCGCAGCCACAAATTAGAGAACGAACAAAACGATATAAAAAACAATACAGGGAAGATAATAGAGAGAAAATTACACAATCTTATAATAAATGGCAAAGAGAAAAGAAAAAGAACGATCCAGTATATAAAATCAGGGTAAATATTTCAAGAATGGTGAATGCCGCTCTGAACAAAATAGGCTCTTCCAAAAATAATTATTCTTTTCTTGATTTTGTGGATTGGACTCCTGATAGTCTAGCTTTTCATATCGAAAGCCAATGGAAAGACAAAAACTTTTGGATGACTTGGGAAAATCACGGTCGATATAATGCTAAAACTTGGGATGATAATGACTCCTCGACTTGGACTTGGCAATTAGATCATATCATTCCTCAATCCGATTTACCATATAAAAATATGAAAGAGGAAAATTTCAAGAAATGTTGGGCCCTCGAAAATTTGCGGCCATATTCGGCTAAACTTAATATTATTGAAGGTTCAAATAGAACAAGACATATAACAAGACATATAACAAGACAGGAGAAAGTAAATGCAAAAGCAAGATTTCGATGGATTAGAAGGTAAGAATCTCAGAGTTCATACATTTGATGGTAGCTGCCTAATTGGCGATGTTGAAGCCGTTATAGGTGAGTTAGGTATGGCAGAAGATAGTGGCTTCTCACCTGCCATTTTGATGAAAGCTGATTGGTGTGCTGGAATAATGGTCGCCATTAGAGTATCGCAAATTGATCATTATGAACTAAATGAAACTAAACAAGGATAATAACAATGCAAACAACATTATTTCACGGTAATCTAAAAGGTAAGGAAATCAACTTGCAAGTTATGGGCAGCAGTGCCGCACTAACCGGCAAACTGGTCAGTGTCGGAGAAAACCACCTGGTTCTCAGTACTAAGAAGTCTTGCAAACACTATGTAGATGCAGACAAGGTAGTAGGATTTTGGATGGCAGATGACGCACCAGCAGAAGAGGTAGCAAAATGAATTTCACAACACTATCAACATATTTCGGCAAAGAAATATATATTTTTATAAATGGTCATTGGTTTGAGGGTACTCTCAAAGAAACTCAAGAGGCTGATTTTGTAATTCTCAATTGTACTTCTCGTATGTCCAAATCAACCATAATTGATATAGCATCAATTTCGGCCATCAAGGAAGTCTAATGGATTACAAAACATTTTACAAAATGCAGGAACAACTGCCGCATCTCAATCATCTAATGGTGATGATGGATACTAATTCGTTTGAGGGATTTCTCAAACTATTGGTAGAAGCGGTAGATATCAAACTAAGTCGATTGGAAGACATCGCTTCGGTTGTTCCGGAAGAAAACAGAGAATTAATGACCAATAAAATGTTGGATAAACAGAGGCAAGAATTGAAGGATTTCAAGAAGGCATTAGAGGGTATTACCAAACCTACGACTCAAGACTTGGAAACTTGGCGCGAAGTCTTCAAGGATGCGAAAAACGATCCCGATTTCAAGGTGATCGTGCATCCGGAAATAGAAAAAGAAAAGGAATAAGTAGATGTATAAAGGAATCGACGTCAGTAGTATCCAATCCGTAGTTCCCTGGGACTGGTGCGTGCAACAGGGGATAAGCTTCGTTGTTATTAGATGCGGGATCGGTTCAAATCAACACGATCCTAATTATACTCAAAATGTTGCTGGCGCCAAGGCTGTTGGGCTCAAGGTGATGGCTTATCACGTATTTTATCCGATCGTTGGGGATATTCCCGAACAAATAGCAGCATATCACTACTCTCTAGCAGGCGGTGAATTAGCCTCAAGCGATATTGAGTATCCCTACCCTCAGGACTGGGTTGCCCGTGGAATGACTGCCGCACAAGTCCGAGATTACTGTAATCGCTATCAAGCAAAATATAGCGAATTAGATGGCAGACAAATGCTAATCTATTCTTATCCCAGTTTCCTAAAAGCCTGTGCTTTTACGTCTGCGGATTTTACTGCTCAATGCAAATTATGGATTGCTAGTTATACCTCTTCTCCCGCCATTCCCGCTCCCTGGACAACTGATGTAGTTTGGCAAACGGCGGGTGGAACTGCATTACAACTACCTGGTGGTGTTGCCGTAGATACCGATGTCGCCGCAGATTTGAGTTTATGGGGCCCTGACCCCATGGTAGCGCCTACCCCCGCACCCCCTCCCGAAGTCGCTCCTGTGCCCGATCCTGTGGCGCCAGACCCTATCCCAGCTCCCGTCCCTCCCCCCGTGGTCAATCCTCCCGCGAATGGTGTTGTCAATTTTATTGTTAGTATAATTACCGGGGTTTTTAAGAACCTTTTCTCTCGCTAATATCAATGAGCGACACCAAATTAGTCGTATTAGACAATAAATACTGTCGCCTCATTACTCAGGATGAATCGGTTTTTGAGTCGCTTAGAAATTTCTTATCCTATAAGATTGCGGGTGCAGAATATATGCCTGCCTACCAATATGGATGGGATGGTCGTACCTTTCTTCTTAGCAAGAAAGGTATTTTCTATTCTGGCCTTTTAGAAAAGACTAAGGCCTTTTTGACCAAAAATCGTATTGAATTTACGGTAGAAGACAAAAGAGTTGAACAGGCTCCAAATTCTATACGATTAGATTTGACTCCAAAATTGACTGATTTGGGCATTCAATTACGAGATTATCAAAGCAAAATCGTAGAAATAGCCTCTAATAACCCAAAAGGTATTATTAGGGCTTGTACTGGTTCCGGTAAGACACTATGTATTGCTTCTATTATTGCTAAAATCAATAAGCCATCTATTATCTATGTAATTGGTTTGGACTTATTGAAACAGTTTCACGATCTATTCTCTTCTCTTTTCGATGAGCCCATTGGATTTATTGGTAATGGAGTATGTCAAATTGAGAGAATAAACATTGCCAGTATTTGGACGGTTGGCCGGGCCCTGAAAATCGATGCCAAAAGCATTGTGATGGAGGGCGAAGACAACATCGATGAAAAAATTGACGAGAGCCAAAGTGAAAAAATTGTCAAAATGCTGACTGCTGCCAATGTTCATATTTTTGATGAGAGCCACGTGGTTGCGACCAAAACTATCACTGGCATTTTTGATGTCATTAATCCTGAATACATTTATGGATTTAGTGGCACGCCATTTCGTGATGACGGAACCGACCTCCTCATTTCCGGGATTTTAGGTGAGCAGTTGGTTGATATCACCGCTTCTGAGTTGATAGAAAAAAATGTATTGGCCCAGCCTATTATCAAGTTTGTGCCCGTGCCTCCTCTCGGTAGGAAGTTGCAGCGTGTATATCAAACTTGGTATAAAGAGTATATTGTAGAAAACGAAGTAAGAAATAGAATTATCGTTGAGCAAGTCAAAGAATTAGTGGCTAAGAAATACACCGTTTTAGTTTTATTCAAGCAAATCAAGCACGGTAAGATACTATTTGACGCGGCGTTGACAGATGGGATCAGGTGCGATATGTTGTCGGGTGTGGATGACCTCGACAATCGAACCAGCGTCAAGGAGAAATTGGTGAATAAGGAAATTGATGTGATTTTTGCCAGCACTATCTTTGATATTGGATTAGATTTGCCAATGTTATCCGGATTAGTTTTGGCAGGAAGTGGTAAGAGTTCATTGCGAGCCCGCCAGAGATTAGGTAGAATTTTAAGAGCCTATCCTGGTAAGAAGCACGTCGCGGTCGTAGATTTTATGGACAACGCTCCGTTCCTCAAACAACACTCTAAAAAGAGATGTGAAGTATATACATCCGAGCCAGGATTCAAGTTGATAGGTAAGATGCCGTGAAAAATAAAGAAGAAAATGTTGGAGGAGAACTAACGGATCTTCCTAATGAAAAATACAAAAAGTTTTTTGATCATTTTCAAGAAATTGATTCAATTTCTATTGATCAATATAAGCCAGTGCATTTGATCTCTTATTTTTGTCGTAAATATCGTAGTAAATATAATATAAGATACGAATTCAAATTCAATACTCCTAATCCATCTACTTCGTTCGAGATTTTTCAAATAAAGCGACTGGCCCAACTTTTGTCTTCTAAGCCTTCCATCCTGATCGGATACATTGATTGGGTATTTGCGGCAAAAGTGTCTCAATTGAAACGGCGCTTTACTTCCATCTCTTTTCTCACCAAAGAAGAAAATGTCAATGAGTATAAACGAATTTTTCTATTGGGGCAGCCAATTCAGAAGGACTCAAATATGAGCCGCACAGTCAATTTACCGGCCGAATATTTAGATGTTCTTGCCTATGCACAACATAGCAACATAAAAACTTACGGCGACCTAACATTTGCTGATCAGGTGTTTGCTGGCCAATTTGAGTGGGAGGGAATAATTTCAACACTCCAAAGATTGGGCCTTGATCGTTCGGCACTCAAAAGGATCGTATAATGCTAATCAAAAAAGATGATAGGGTCAAAGTAGTTCTTAGAAATTCTATTCAAGTAGATGGTATTGTAGAGAGTTGGTCAGAAAAAGAAAGCGTTCTTCTTCTCGAAGATGGAAGTGGTAAGATGATTATCACTAAGACATTAGAAGATGTAATGCTAATCAAAATTACCACTGCTCCTACCATTGAAGAATTGGAAGAAGAAAAAGAAGAATTAGCAGAGAGTTTTGACGAAACTTATTTAGAACCTAGTCGCGATGGTCTGCGTCTAAAGAAACTTGCTGATCTGAGAAAAGAACTCGATCAGCAAGATAAAAAGATCATCGGCGAAAAACTCAAATCGCATACCCTCACCGAAGTAAGGCCAGTAAGATATGAATCACACTTTTTCAAGAAGCCCGGCACTAAATAATTTACCTATCAAAAAACTGCAGGAGAAATTATTTTCAGTAGTCAAGACCTGTCCTGAATGTTCTCTCAAAGAATTATCATTGGATGGTAATTTTGATGGGTTATGTCAGAAATGTTCCGTGCAGCATATTGCCTATAATAGGTATTATGAAAGCAATATCCCTATCGAATATTGGGAGCTTCGAATGAAAAAAGATTTTAGGGGATTTCCGGGTTTGATGGAAAAATATCAAGGACTAACTAAAGATATCAAAACCACTTATCTAAATGGCACTTCGGTATGTTTTGCTGGTAATCACGGGACAGGAAAAACGATGACTCTCACCTGCGTACTTAAAAAAGCAGTACAGAAAGGTTTTACAGCGCTATATACAACGCTTTCTGATGCGGTCAATGTATTAGTTCAGTCTGATGACAAATTTATTGCTCGTCGTGAATTGGTTATGGTAGATTACTTGACGATCGATGAATTTGATCCTCGTTTCTTGCCATCTAGTACTGCTGCTGACTTATATGCTCGAACATTAGAAAGTATTTTTCGTACTCGAAGTCAAAACAAATTACCTACATTAATGGCAAGTAATAGTCCTAATGTAATTGAATCGTTTTCAGGGCCTCTAAAAGAAAGTGTTCAATCACTGATGAGCGGTTATCTCGAAATCTTTCCAATCATTGGTGAAGATATAAGAAAGTCAAAATGAAATATAACCAATTAGATTTATCAGTTCTCAAGGCCATTACTTCCAGCAAGAAGCACGCATTGGATTTTGTCAATGAGTGCGATCATCGAATTTTCTCACCTGATGTTTGGAATTTTGCCAATATTGTAGTTGGATATATCAAAACCTATAAAGAGCCACCGACATTACGGGTACTGACAGACAAGATGTCTAAGTCTGGTAATAGCGCTCAAATCGAATATCTCAATGAGGTTTGGCGTGCCATTTCATCCCTATCATATGACGAAAAAGAATTTCGATATGATTTGGACAAACTAAAAGCCAAGTATGTAGAACGACAATTGTCCGCACTGAAAAGTAAATTGGATACTGCCGATCTCAACGACACCACATTATTTACTGATGTACAACGAACTTGTCAAAATGTTGATTCAATTACTCGTGCCAAATCTTTTGAGCGCCGAACTCTAAAAGAAGCCATCCCAAGTTTTCGAGACAAATTCAATGCTCGTCGCACTAATTCAACTATTGAAAGTAAAATCAAAACTGGTTATTCATTTTTAGATCAAGCGACAAACGGGATTGGTAGTGCAGATTTCGTAATTATTGCTGGCGAATCCGGATTCGGTAAGAGTTTATTGCTCAATAATATGGGTATCCAAGTTTGGATGCAAGAAAATACAATCGAGATGAAAGACAATTTCATTCCCGGTAAAAATGTTTTGTATTTTTCTTTGGAAATGCCATATGACGATTGTTTCAATCGTTTGCTCAGTAGATTATCCGGAGTGCCTTCTCGTAAAATTGAGAATGCACAAGTTAGCAAGGAAGAGGCCAACAAGATTCGTCAAGCATTAGATTTCATAAGCAACTATCCTTATCAGTTTGAGATTGTTGATATTCCCGATGCTTCTGCCAATGATATTGAGGCTATTCTTAGCGATGTATCATATAATGTAGATGCTGTCTTTATCGATTATTTAGGTATAATGAAGCCTAATCAAGCGGTTGAAGAAAGCGATTGGTTGAAGCAAGGCATTATTGCTTATGAAACTCGCGCCATTGGAAGAAAATTCAATTTGCCAGTATTTACTGCAGTGCAATTGAATCGCAAATCACCTACCAAAGATTCATCGGAAAATATTGGATTAGCTCGTTTGGCTCGTTCGGCCACGATAGCGACCCACGCTACGACAGTTATACAAATTGAAAGTCGTCAGAATGAAGAGTTGCATCCCAATCTACTCCTGCATATTATCAAAAATCGCAAAGGCATTAAGACTAAGGGAGCTTTGCTAAAGAATTTGGCTTGTGCTACCTTGTTAGATTCTCCGAGCGACTCCCCCTCTACAGATTTTACGGAAGTAAGTGACGTTTATGACATCTCAGGAGAGATGGAGGAGTTAGAGTTATGAAATCTACTGAAGAAATAGTAGGCGAAGCGGTGAGAGTAGAGTTAGAAGAAAAAACTGGTAGGCTTTTTCTGGTATTTGAGATCACAAATGAACGCCACAAGCAAGACATAAAGAAAAACTGGACTGCTGATATAGAATTTCGTTTAATAGATAAGAAATTAGTTTTAGAGAAGGATGAATAGTTATGCCAACCTATGAATTTTTGAGGAAAGAATGTGGGCACGAATGGGAAGTTGAGATGTCAATCAAGGCTCCCGATCCCGAAGAATGCCCCCAGTGCCATGCCAAAGGCGATATTATTCGTTTGATTAGTGGTGGTTCTGGCAAGGGAAAAGTTGTATTGACGGGGAATGAACTAACTGCGAAGATCAAGGAAGATGCACAAAAAATAAAACAAGAGGCTGCTCAAGATGCTAATACTTACGCATCCCTTATAGGTGAAGAGCGCTATCACGCAATCCAAACCCAAATGGATCGTAGGAGAAGGTAGTGCCGAAAAACAAACACAAGAAGAATTTATTACTAAATCTCGTATTATTTTTGGAAACACTCTCGATTATTCTAAGGTTGTTTATGTGAATAGTTGGACAGAGATTATTCTTACGTGTCCTAAACACGGTGATTTCACTATTGCACCCAAAGATCATTTGTCTTATAAAAGAGGTTGTAAAATTTGTAGCGGTTTTATGTATAATACACAAAGTTTTATTGATAAAGCAGTTAGTATTCACGGAGAAACTTATCTATATGATAACGTAATGTTTGTTAGTGTTAAGGCGCCAATACTGATCACTTGTAAAATACACGGCGATTTTGAGCAACGTCCTGATAAACATATCAACGGAGGGCAGGGATGCCCCCGTTGCAAAAAATCTGCCCGCAAAGATTTAGATTATTTTATAACGATGGGCAACAAAATACACAATAATTTTTATGATTATTCATTAGTTGAATTTACAAGAATGTTTGATAAAATATCCATTATTTGTCCGCTGCACGGTATATTTAGACAACTTCCGGCAAATCATATCAATCATAAACAGCGTTGTCCAAAATGTATTGTTGGTAAATCCAAGAAAGAAAAATTATGGCTCGATGCTATTGGATTACCAGATGATAATATTCACAGAACAGTAATCATCAAATTAGGAAAGAAAAAATTTATTGTTGATGGTTTTGATCCAAAGACAAATACTGTCTATGAATTTTACGGAGATTTTTGGCACGGTAATCCAAAAGTTTATGCAGGAAAAGATATCAATGATGCTCTCAACACAAGTTTTGAATCTCTTTACTCAAAAACATTGAAGAGAGAAAGTTTATTGAAGAAGAATGGTTTCAAAGTTGAGGCAGTATGGGAATATGATTTTGACGAAACGAATAATATTCCACACTACAAAAATCAAAGGAAAAAATAATAATGCCCGTTTATGTTTATCTATGTGAGAAGAAACACGGCGAATTTGAAACTACCCATTCTATTCACGAAGTACTTACCGAATGTCCAAAATGTAAAGAAGAAAACATCAAATCTGATCCGCCTCGGCGCCTGATTGCCGGGGGTACTTCTTTTGTATTAAGCGGTGGTGGATGGGCTAGTTCCGGATATAGTAGCACTAACAAATGAGCGCCTCTCCAAACATTCGGCAAGCCATCGAAATTTTGCGCTTTCTTCTCTCAGTTGATGATCGAGAGATTATCAATTCAACAATCGAAGCGGTGATAGAGATGCTCGAAGAAGAAACAGAAGAAGTTTGATCCTCTGAATATCAATAACGAAGCATTATTTTACTGAACTGATAGCGAGCCCGAATGATTACCGAACAAGAAGCGCAAGATCTGATGATCAAATTGATCGAACTGAGAAAAATCTCTCAGGAAAATAAAAGTTCATCAACAATTGAAGCATTTAGGCAACACGAATTAATTTGTATTGACAAGTTCAAATACTTAATTACAATGAGAACAAGTCGCTATCGCAACTTCAATAATTACGAAGACTTAGTGCAGGAGGGACACGAATCATTATTGCGAGCGATGCGAAACTACGATCCAAAAAAGGGAAGTTGGTTTTACTGGGCTCACAAATATATTGATACCAAAATTGCTCGTGCGGCAAATGCTCATACTGCTATTCGCTATCCAATTAAAGTTGCGCGTGAAATGGTTCCACATCGTGAAACTGAATTGCCAGTAATGATTGAAGAAAAGATGTGCCCCGATAAGCAGCAAGAAGCGTCTGAGCTTTCTCATATCGTACAAACGGCTATTTCTACTCTGACAACAGAACAACAAGACGTAATCACTCTCTACTACGGTTTTGATGGTGATAAACCAACATCGATCAATCGTATCTGCAAGAAACTTCATATTTCAAGGAGTCAGTGCATCAAGCTGATTCATGACGCTTCGGATGTTCTTCGAAGCACTATAAAACTCTAAACCCGATCCCTCGCTCGGATCACAACGACTTAATCAAGGATGATTATGACAGGATTCTCTTACCTTCAAGCACTGGAAGCATCAACAACTTATTTCAATGGCGACGAGCTGGCAGCGAAAGTGTTTGTGGATAAGTATGCCTTGCGCAATGAGGATGACAATATTATGGAACCAACGCCCGATGCGTTGCACGATCGATTGGCAAAAGAATTTGCCAGGATAGATAGTGAGAAATATGGTGCTGATTCTGCTGAGAGATTTTGTGTCTATCGTGATGCAATGGATCATTTTGCTCGGATTGTAGCCCAAGGCTCTCCGATGAGCGCTATTGGCAATCCATATCAAATAATGTCAGCCTCTAATTGTGTAGTAGTAGAGAGCCCGAAAGACAGTATCGAAGGCATCATACTTTCTGCATTGGATTTGGCACAACTTTACAAGCGAAGATGTGGTGTCGGAATTGATATCTCTTCCCTTCGTCCGGAAGGAACTAAGGTAAGTAATGCCGCTCGTACTACATCAGGCGCATATAGTTTTGCTGATCTATATTCCTATATCACCAGGATGATAGGGCAAAAGGGAAGAAGAGGAGCCCTGATGGTGACATTGGATGTTCATCACCCAGATGTAGTGCAGTTTGCGACGATGAAACACGATGTTACTAAGGTAACGGGCGCCAATATTTCGATCAAACTTTCTAACGAGTTTCTCAAAGCGGTAGAAGCTGATAAAAAATACGAACAACGGTGGCCACTAGAAGGCGAACCCAAGATTCGGAAACAAGTTAGTGCTCGGGAAGTTTGGAATGTAATTGTTGAAAGTGCTACCAAGACCGCTGATCCGGGTTTGATTATGTGGGACAATATGCTGGATAATTTGCCAGCGCATTGTTATCCAGAATTTAAAACTTGTTCCACAAATCCATGCAGTGAAATAGCTCTTTCCGCTTATGATTCTTGTCGGTTGATCTCTGTCAATCTTACGGGTTATGTTATTGAGGCTTTCAGTAAAAATGCTGAGTTTGATTTCAAGAAGTTTGCTAGTGATGTAACGCTTGCCCAACAAATGGCAGACAATATTGTTGATATTGAATTGGAATTGATTGGTAAAATCAAGGCCGCTTGTGATACTGCCTCTGAGAAAGAATTGTGGGGCAAACTATGGAATGCTGGAAATAATGGTCGCAGAACTGGATTGGGCACTCACGGTCTAGCAGATACTTTGGCGCAATTATGCATTCGATACGACACTGATCAGGCTATTGATACGGTTGATAAAATTTACAAGACATTGAGAAATACGGCATATGAGGCATCTATTGATCTGGCTAAAGAACGGGGTGCGTTTCCGCTCTACGATAAGGAGAAGGAGCAAAAGTGTGATTTCATCAAGCGACTGCCTAAATCCATAAAAGACAAAATGGATCAGTATGGTAGAAGAAACATTTCTATTCTAACACAAGCTCCTACTGGCTCTATTTCTATTCTCAGTAAGGTAGGAAGTTTTCCACGCTACAATGTATCCTCTGGGGTTGAGCCGGTATTCAGGAATGCTTATACTCGTCGTAAGAAAATCAATCACGATGATAAGGCTTCTCGTACTGATTTTACTGATGTAGTAGGAGATAAGTGGCAAGAGTTCAAGGTATTCCATTCTAATGTTCAGAATTATTTGGATACCAAAGGGCTAACGGATGCTGATAAACTCCCAAATTATTTCGTTACCTCTGATGAAATCAATTGGAAGAAACGTATTGAAATTCAAAGCACCGAACAACAATATATTGATCACTCAATTAGTTCTACCATCAATTTACCACGAGGTACCACTTCTGATGTGGTTGGCAACATCTACATCAACGCTTGGAAGCAAGGTCTGAAAGGCGTTACCGTCTATGTAGAAGGAAGTAAGGATGGTGTGCTTATTAGTAACACTCCTCCCAAGGAGGGCGATCGACCCGTTGAAATTCAACAAGCCCACGCCCCCAAACGACTCCTAGAACTACTCTGTGAGATCAAGAAAGTCAAAGTACAAGGAGAGGCTTGGACTATCTTTGTAGGAATGTTAGGCAATAAGCCTTACGAAGTGTTCGGCGGTCTTTCTAAGTATGTAGATATCCCCAATAAATACAAGAACGGTAAAATTGTCAAGAATGGAAAAGTAAATGGCGTTGCTACCTATAATTTGGTAGTTGGAGAGGCTGATGATCAAATGATCATCAAAGATATTGTAAGCGTTTTCGAGAATCCCAATTTCGGGACTCTAACTCGAACCATTTCTCTTGCTCTTCGCCACGGCACCCCAGTTCAATACATTGTAGAACAATTACAAAAAGATAAACATAGTGATATGACTTCTTTCTCAAAAGTAATTGCCCGTGTTCTCAAATCCTATATCAAGGATGGTACTCAAGCCTCAGATAGAATTTGCTCTTCCTGCCAAAAAGAAGGTTCGATTGTGTATCAAGAGGGCTGTTTGCTTTGTACTGCCTGTGGTTATAGCCGTTGTCAATAATTCCGTATATTACTAATTAGTGATGGAAGCGACTATACTTCTAAATTCAAATGAAAACACTCGTCAAGTAGAAGACGAGGAGAAAACTCGTTTTGTTCGCCTCATATTAGAAACAATGGGATTACCATTGGAAGATATTTGGGATGAAGATGGCAATCTAACTGTCGATAGTAAAATCAAATTGCGTGGACTATTATCCAAATATGGTGTGCAAGTCATTGACAATACTGACGGAGAGATCAAAATTTATGCTGATAAAGATTTAGTGGCTGTTTGGGAAAAACCAAAATATGTCTTACGACAAGATTTATCAGAATTAGATCCCACCCGCAAATTATTTTTGGAGATGCATGTAAAAAATTGGACAATATTTGAGGAAATCAACAACGAATGACACGAGTTTATGTTTTAGACACCTCGGTTCTTATATTTGACCCACTTTCCATAGAAAATTATTCGGACTGCTCAGTTGTTATTTATGTTGCAGTATTAGATGAACTCGACAAATTGAAGAAACAGCCCGGCGAAGTCGGTAAAAATGCTCGTGTAACCATTAGAATGTTGGATAAATTATCCGAAACCGGAGACATCAGCGTTGGTGTACTAACTGAAAAAAATGCCCTGGTGTCCGTGGATACTAATGACTATCCATTGAAGGGCTCTAATCCTCTTTATGGGGACAATCTTATTCTTTCTTGTGCTTATGGTCTAAGTCAAAATCCTATAAATGAAGTAGTACTTGTATCCAATGATGTATCCTTACGAGTTAGAGCCAAATCGTTAGGTATAGAAACAGATAGTTTAGAGGAGAAAAATAGATCAATTACTGATTTGTATTCCGGGATGCAAGAAATTCAAGATACCAATTTGGGTAATGAATTGTTGAGTGTTGGATATCTTGATCCTACCGATCTGGAAGGAGAAGTTTTTCCAAATCAGTGCATCCTTTTCAAAGATGAAGATGGTAAAGTGATTTGTGCTGGTCGCAAAATGTCCTTCGACAAAATCAAACTGGTCAAAAAATATTATCCTTGGAAATTGAATCCTCGTAATCAAGAACAAATATTGGCTGCCGATTTGATTTCTGATCCCTCTGTTCCATTAGTAACTCTGGTTGGCAAGGCGGGAGGGGGTAAAACCTTAATATCATTGGCCACCGCTCTAGACTTGGTAATCAACCAAAATATCTATCAAAAACTGATCATTTACCGTCCTATTCAACCGATGGGAAATGATATTGGCTATGTTCCCGGAACGATTGAAGAAAAACTGATCCCCTGGTTCTCCGCCATTATGGACAATTTTGAGACACTTTTTACCATGAGAAATGGTGATAGATGGCAGTCCAATTATGATATGTATGCCAAGAAGGGAAAAATTCAACTCGAAGCTCTTACCTATATTCGTGGCAGATCAATTCCTAATGCATTGATTTTGATTGACGAGGCTCAAAACTTGGACAAGCAAGAAATCAAAACCATCCTTACCCGTGCCGGAGAGGGCAGCAAAATTATTTTAACTGGCGATATTGAACAGCTCGACCGTAATGATCTGGATGCCACCAGCAATGGGTTGGTATATGTTATTGAAAAGTTTAAGAACTCAGAATTGGCTGGACATATTATTCTAACTAAGGGTGAGCGCAGCAAATTGGCCACTGCGGCTGCTGATTTGCTCTAAACTTTGAGAGTGTCGGTTATAGATAGGCAGCAAGGAGTTATCTATGACAGACACAATAGAAAAGACTATTGAAGTAATTAGCGAATCAGAACGGTTATCCTTAGAATTAGCCAAGATGAACCGCAAATTAGCCAGTACTAATGCCGAACTGGCACTTGCCAAATCCGAATTGGCTGAATTAGGATTTCGCTACCAGGTTTTACAACTGTATCGTAAGTATGGCTTAGCAGATACAGATGGACTCAATGAACAGGGACAGATCATGAGAAATTATGTCGAAGCCCCAGGAGATGATAATGGAACTAAGTAAATTAGCAGCAATTACTCAATTGATCGAAATTCGTAACTATCTCGGTGGTGCCATCAATAATTATTCTCTGAGTAAGAAAGTAGTGGCAGAGTACAACGCGATGATTATCTTATTGGACAAGATGATTCAAGAACAATTGATGGGGGATGAGTTCAAGCAATTCATCAAGTTTGAGGATCGGGCCAAGGCAATTCAAGATGTTGCGGCCATTACCAATATCAAGTCAGGAATCAAGATAAAATGAGAGGACAAATTCAATCACAACAAAATGGAAGTCTAGTTAGACTACACGACCAAAACTGGTTAGATAGGCAGCGCAAGGCCGGACAAGTGGTGGCTAAGACGTTAGGGCTATTGGAAACATTGGTCAAGGAAAAGACCGCCAAATCACTCCTAGAATTGGATCAAATTGCCGAAGAGTTTATTCTGCAAAATGACTGTACACCCACGTTCAAGAACTACCAGGGCAACGGAAGCAAGCCATTTCCAAATTCAGTATGTATCTCAGTGAATAAACAACTCGTGCACGGCGTAGCCACCGACTATAAACTGCAAGATGGAGACTTAGTGAGTTTTGATCTCGGAGCAACATTCGAGGGTGCGATCGGTGATGCAGCCGTTACTTGTATCTTTGGTGAGCCTAAGGAAAAACGTCACCAACAATTAGTGGATGACTGCAAAGAGTCTCTGGATCGTGCTATCGCGGCAGTTGCAGTAGGAAAACGAATTGGAGTAATTGGAAACGCTATTTCTAAGTTTGCTCAGGGAAAAGGGTACGGCATTATTACTAATTATGGGGGTCACGGAATAATGGAGAACACTCCCCACGCAGCCCCTTTTGTTTGCAATAAGGCGAGTCCAAATGAAGGCGTTGTAATGCAGTCCGGCCTATCAATTGCAATTGAACCACAATTGACTTTGGGTGGCACTACTACCTGGGTAGCCGAAGATGGCTGGACAGTCAATTGCGAATCGTTGAGCGCTCACTTTGAGCACACTCTCTTCTTACATCCTGATCGTGTAGAAATTATTACTGCGAGATCATAATGCTCTATTCTATTCAGATTCGCGGCGCTAAGACAGGTTGGCTCTCATCTCAAAACTATACCTCTTGGGACGAGGCGTTCAAATCACTCCTCAAATCGACTAAGGATTTAGACTATATCTCGGCGGTGATGGTAGATCAAAAGGGCAGGGAGATTGTTTCAATGCGAGTGGTAAAATAGTGACTAAACTTACAAATGAGATTGTAGATAAAAGATTATTAGATAGAAACATTCCAATTGAAAGAATAGATAACTATTCTTATAGTAATATTGCAATAAAGTTTCAATGTTTGAGAGAAGAATGCGGCTACATTTGGCTGGCACGACCGGCTAATATATTTAGCGGCAAAGGATGTCCAAAATGTGCCGGTGTACTGAGACTTTCCAATGAAGATATAGATCAAAAATTAAATAATAGAAAAATTAAAAGAATAGGTGATTATATCACTGCCACTATAAAGATTACTTTTCAATGCTTAGTAGAAAATTGTGGTAATGTTTGGGTCGCTACTCCTAATAAGATTTTTAGTCAAAAATCTGGTTGTCCTAAATGTGCAGGACATGAAAAACTATCAAATGAAATTATTGATGATCGGTTAGAAAGTAGAAATATAAAAAGATTAGAAAATTATTTAACAGCAAAAACAAATATTAAATTTCAATGTTTAGTTGAAGATTGCAGATTTATTTGGTCAGCGTCGCCAGATAATATAGTGAATGGGAAAAGGGGGTGCCCCAAGTGCGCAGGAAAATTGAAATTTACTAATGATATAGTGGATCAAAAACTACAATACAGAAGCGTTAAAAGAATAGGTAATTACATAAATAAGTTAACCAAAATTGATTTTCAGTGTTTAAATTGTAATCGTATCTGGGCATCCACCCCTAATAGCATTATAGATAACGAATCTGGTTGCCCAGTTTGTAGTTTAGGTAAAAATGAAAAATTAATTGGTACCGTGTTTGAAAATAACAACGTGAGTTTTGAAAGACATAAGCGTATTGATAAAATTATTAATGGCGAGAAACGAAGAATTTTTGTTGATTTTTATTTTGTAGAAACAAACACTATTATAGAATATAACGGCGCCCAGCATTATAAGCCCATTTGTTTTGGTGGATTAAATTTGGAAATCGCCAATTCCAATTTTGAAAAACAACAAGAGCGCGATATTTATTTAAATAATTTTTGCCTTTCTAATAATATTAGAATAATATGGATCGATGGTAGAAAATATACTAATTTAAAATTAGAAGATTATATTATAAATGTTGTAATGCCAGAAATATGCAAGGAAAAATAATATGTCAAAATTAATTTTTGAAGATAAATCCTACATCGAAATTAAAAAATCCTCTACCGAGAGCAATAAAATTGTTCTCATTATTCACGCCAAGGATCAGTCCAACGCATTGAAGAGAGTAATCAATGCGGTAGAAATTACTACTGACGAATTCAAGCAGTTGATTGCTGATATTCAGGTTTCGTAGTGCGTGTTTATTTCTGCGCCGGGCATAGTTGCGGCAAGACGACCCTTGCTCGCTATGTATCTTTGCGATACGAATTGCCTTTACTCCCGGAAGTTGCAAGGCAGGTCTTGTCCGAACGAGAGCTCAACATCGATACTCTTCGAGCTGATCTAGGCATTGTAGATAGTTATCAACAGGAAGTTTTCACTCGTCAGATCGCCGAAGAGAAGAGGTTAGAAGCATTCGTTTCTGATCGTAGTGCTATCGATGCGCTTGCCTATATTGCGCAACATTCGAGCAACTTCTACCAGACGATGCAGTCGCCTTTACTCAAACCGTATATCGAAACGCTGAAACAGTCAGATGTTCGACTTTTCTTTGTCCGTCCTTCTAAGGCCACTCTCAAAGAAGATGGGGTTCGAGAGACGCCTACTTACGAGGGTGTTTTGCAGATCGATGCTATTATCAAGTGTCTATTAGAGTTACACGGGCTAAAATACTTCCAGATTAATACTGACAGTATGCAGGAGCGTTGTTCATTGATCAATAGCGTCCTTTCATTAGCCAAGTAAAACCCAGTACTTAGCCCATACCATAAATCCTGCATATAGTGTAGGATGGCACTAATCGTTCCTGCCCAAAAGGTTGAGTTCTTTACTATCGCGAGTTCGGATATCAATTCCTACTCGCAACTCACTTTTGCGCCTGATCCTCGTAATACACAGGATATCGCCGTTGTAGTTAATACTGGCAGGGGTCAAGCTCAGATTGGTTTCTTCGTCACCGCAGATACTGATCCTGGTCTGAAGCAGCTTCCGCCCAGTACCTGGGCATTCAATGTCTTTCGATATGTTGATGCACCAGTCGGTGTCAATCAACTAATTTTCAACGTCTATATTCGTACTATCTCTGGTAACGAAACGCTTCTATTCAGTGTTTCCTCTATCAATATTCAGGATACCACTCCTACTTACGAATCAATTAGTTATACTACAACCACCGCCACTACCATCAATAATACTGATAGGTTGGTAGTTAAGGTTTTCGCAACTTCGACCTCTGTTGTTAATCGAATTGTCCATTTCCTTTTTGATGGTAGGACTTATGTCTCTTACATCGTAGCGGCTATTCCAATCATCATTACTCCTGGTGGTGGAGGTAGCGGTGTAGGTCCTCCTGGTCCAACTGGTCCCGCTGGGCCGCAAGGTCCGGCAGGTCCTCCGGGACCAACCGGTCCAGCCGGTGGTGGATCAGGTTCCGGCTCTACGGGCCCTCAGGGGCCTCAAGGAAGCCCAGGCGTGACGGGCGCTACAGGCCCACAGGGGCCACCAGGCAGCCCCGGTGCAACAGGTGCTACTGGGCCACAAGGACCTCAGGGAAGTCCAGGACCGACTGGCACGGTCGGACCTCAAGGCCCTCAGGGATCTCCTGGAGTGACTGGTGCGACAGGGTCAATAGGTCCCCAAGGACCACAAGGGTCTCCGGGCGTAACAGGCGCTACTGGACCTATTGGCCCTCAAGGCCCCCAAGGAAGCCCTGGAGTAACCGGAGCAACCGGACCACAAGGTCCGCAGGGTTCGCCCGGAGTAACGGGTTCTCAAGGACCACAAGGCAGTCCTGGGGTAACTGGAGCCACAGGACCACAAGGCTCTCAAGGTAGCCCTGGAGTAACCGGAGTTACCGGTCCAACCGGACCACAGGGAAATGATGGGGTAACTGGTGCTACTGGGCCGCAAGGCTCTCAGGGTAGTCCTGGAGTGACTGGGGCTACAGGCCCACAAGGGCCTCAAGGAAGTCCTGGAGTGACTGGTGCGACAGGTCCACAGGGTCCGCAAGGAAGTCCAGGCGTCACAGGAGCAACCGGACCTCAGGGTAATCAAGGCTCTCCCGGCGTAACTGGTGCTCCCGGTATCAATGCTTACTCTACTACCGAAGGATTTACTCAACCAGCCATCGGTTCAGATATTGCTATTCAGATTCCTTCCGGTTATTGGCTACAAGTAGGACAGTATGTTTTCATTCCAAGTGGCGGTTATTATACAGTAGCCTCTGGTGCCGTTCCAACATTCTCATTGCAAAATCTTGGCTACTCGGGGGTGAATATTCCTGTTGGCAGCGCAGTTGCCGCTGCCTTTGTTTCACCTGGTGGGATTGCTGGGACTACCGGAGTAGCGGGCCCAACAGGACCTCAGGGGGCGCAAGGCTCTCCTGGTGTAACAGGAGTTACGGGGCCTACCGGTCCGCAGGGTAATCAGGGTTCCCCAGGAGTTACTGGTGTAACAGGTCCTACTGGCCCGCAAGGAGCACAAGGTTCTCCTGGTGTGACGGGCGTGACTGGCCCGACAGGTCCGCAAGGCAATCAAGGATCACCAGGCGTTACCGGTGTAACCGGACCGACAGGTCCGCAGGGAGCGCAAGGTAGTCCTGGAGTTACTGGTCCCATTGGTATCAATGCTTATTCGACATCATACGGTTTCACTCAGCCCGCGGTAGGCTCTGATATTGCTGTCCAAATACCTTCCGGCTATTGGATCCAAATTGGGCAGTTCGTTTTCATTGGAAGCGGAGGCTATTATCAAGTAGCTTCTGGTGCCGTTCCAACTTTCTCGTTGCAAAATCTTGGTTACTCGGGAGTAAATATTCCGGTTGGTAGCGCCATAGCTACTGGTATGATTTCGCCAGGCGGAGTAGCCGGAGTAACTGGTCCAGTCCTAGGTTTTAATTCCTTGGTGAAAAATGGAACTGGCAGCTACAATTTACAACCCACTGACGGAGATGTCTTTGTCAATTTGGCCACCGGTCCCTTCACCATTACTTTACCATCCGGTCCTACTCTGGGAGAAAAGCATACCTTCAAGGATATCGTGGGAAACTCATCCAATAACAATCTCACCCTTATTGGTAACGGTAATGTTATTGAGCAGTTCAATGGCCAGCCCACTGGTATTTATGGCTCTGCCACAGGTACCGTGATCATCAATGAAAACTATACGGCTATTACCTTGGCATATAACTCTCTTTACTGGTCAATCGTATAATGGAGAATAGATGACTTATCGCAGGGACTGGTCGACGGTGATGGAAATTGATTTCACTCAACAGCCTAATCAAACATTTGCTACTGATGGTAATTACACGGTTGGTGGATTTACTTGGGTGAAACATAATTCTACCAATGACGCCGTTGCGGCGTCTATTATCAACGGGACGGGATTAAATTTTCAACCGGGAACAAACGCTGACTACAATGGTAATATTCACGATCTGCCATATTTATGGCTTTCTTGTGCTAATATATTCGCTAACTATGGAAATAAGTTCGGATGGAATACTGCTCTTAGGCTATTTGTTTCTATTGGATCGGACAATCTAACAGCTGATTTCGATTGCGAAGTATTTGGATTTGATAATAATGGCGCGGCGTTAGAAGGTGTAGTTAATAGGGGCTATATTTTGCCCGCCTCAACAACAACCGGTACTGCAACATCAGTTGCCATTACTCCTAATACAAGTTTGGGTACTGCCTCTTTTCAAGAAGATGTTTTTACGCTTGGTAATGGTAATAAAACTCTTTGTCTAGAAATATCTAGTGTCCAATTACATAAAATAAATCTTTATCGCACAGCATCATTAGCAGTCAATACCCCATTTCCACCGCTAAGTACTTTTTTACCGGAACAAGTAACTTTTATGGGTGGTACCTCTGTTGCTAGTACTGTCAATCTTGGATTAATTGTAGGCGCCGGTACGGGAATAACTAGTTTTTACCCTCAATTAATGGGTATAATTTTAGGCGCTAAAAGAGCACAGAGCGGCACTTCTCTAAGTATTTTCTTTCAGCGTGTTAGACTAGATGCTTGTTTTGGAGGGTACGATGACATATCGTAGAGGTTGGAAGACAGTTTTAGAAGTTGATTTTAGTCAGCAACCAAATCAGACTTTTATTACTGATGGTACTTACACTATCGCCGGATTGACTTGGACTAAGGGAAATAGTGCAAATGAAGCCACTCACTCTTCTATTATCAATGGTACTGGATTGAATTTTCAACCAGCTAGCACTAGTTTTTATGACGGGGGTACAAGAACACTGCCATACTTATGGCTTTCATTTTCGCAAGTATTTCAGAATTATGGGGGACGTTTTGGATGGAATACCGGAATACGATTATGGGTTTCTATTGGAAGTGATAACCCAGCGGCCAATTTTGATTTAGAAATTTTTGGATTTGATAGTAATAGCGATGCACTTACCGGAATAAATTATCGTGGATTTGTCGATCCTTCGGGTACCGGGGGCGGAAGCCAACTTAGTATCAGTGGCGGGAATACCACAATTAGCCTTGATTTATACACTCTTAGTAGTACTTCTAAAACTTATGTAATAGAAGCGTCTTCACCACAGTTGCATAAGATCAGTTCCTATCGAGCCGGATCTATTTCAGCTGGCACCCCATTTCCCCCATTGAGTATTTTTCAACCAACCACGGTAACTTTTATGGGCACCACTAAGGCAGCCAGCATGGTTAATATTGGTGGTACAACTCTAACAAATCCTGGTAGTATGGGAATTCTCTTAGGTGGACAACGAGATGGAAGTGGAACTGCTTTTAGTTTCAATTATCAGCGTATCAGACTAGACGCTCTTTTCAACGATCTCTAATACTAAATGATGTATCGATAATTCAGCATATCTTGTAGATTATGGTCATCAACATCCTATATCCGGCACAAATCGACAACAGTATTAGTCTGCCAACTGTTTTCGATAATATTACCCTGTATAATGCTGAGGTACTCAACCGCCTAAAAGCCGCTATAATTGCCGTTGAGACCGAGCTAGGGGTCAAGCCATCCGGTACCTATTCCACCGTCAGAGCCCGTTTAGACGCAATGCAGGCCGAAATCAATTCAGGTGGAGGTCCCAGCGGTGGAGTTAGAATTGGTCAAGATTTAGGAGGCACCAATAACGCTCCTTTGGTTGTTGGTTTGCAGGGCGTTCCTATCTCTACTACCGCACCAACTTTGGGTCAAACTTTGATTTTTGAGGGCATTTCCTATGTTCCCGGTACCAACTTCTACAATCAGAATATCACCACTACCGGTCAAATCACTTCCGGGCCGATGCTTTCCACTTCTGAAACGACCGGACTCTTCACTCTAAATGGCAAGTTTATTGTCAATAGTATCTCTGGTTCTCCTGCTGTATCTGACCCTAGTCAGGGCATTATCTACTACGATGCTACTCAAAATCAGTTCTTGGTCTCCCAAAATGGAGGAGCCTATGTCCCACTGATTGGCGACAATATCGAAACCATCACTCCAGTTACTACTAACTATCCAGTAGTGAGCTCTGATCGGATAATTATGGTGGGCACTCTTTCCTCGAACATCACCATCACGCTGCCCGCCAGCCCAACCGTTGGACAAACCCTCTTCATCAAGGATCAAAAAAGTTCGGCGCAAGCCCATTTCATCACCATTGCTGGCAACGGAAATACCATCGATGGGAACGCCAACTACATAATGAATGTCAACTATGAAGGTGTTCAATTGGTGTATGGCAGTTCAGGATTTTGGAGTATCGTGTAATGACCATAAACCTCACACATCCGATAGTCACCATCAATGTCCAGGACTTCCCATATAACGCTAGGGGAGACGGAGTGACGGATGATACCGCCGCTATTCAGGCCGCTATTACCGCAGTTAGCACTTTGGCTAACAACAACGCGGTTACACTTTTCATCCCGGCCGCTACGTCTTTCTACAAGATCACCAGTACGCTATTGTTAGTTGCCAGTCGTGGTGCCGGTATTGATATAGTGGGGCCTGGTATTGGTCTAACACCGTCTGGTGCGTGGCTTCAATGGCACGGTTCTGTTGGTGGTACAATCATGGAGTGCCGTGGTCTAACTAACTCACGGATTTCCAATATCACCTTCGACGGAAACTTCCTTGCGACAACTGGCCTTTGGGTACATTCTGCTACTGGGATTGGTGGGGCTGGATCAAGCGGAGTGCGTATCGAACGCTGTACTTTCACTGCATGTTGCGATACGATTGCATCGACCAATCACGGCTCCTCATTGTTGCTGGTAGGTGAAACGAGCGGGCCCCAATATCAAACGGATACACTCGCCGTGCGCGATTGTTTCTTCCAAGGATGCTCTGACAATCCGGGCTTTACCACCGGCTATGGGTTCAACAATGTCAGCGGCGCCAACGCAAAAGACTATCTGATTGAGGGATGCCAGTTCGTCAGTATGGAAGTGGGTATTTTCAATAGCGGCGGTGACAATACCGTTGTTCGGTGGTGCGGGTTCGGTTCGATGCATGTTGGCGCAGCATCACTTACTCCTCCAGTAACGCTTTTGCCGGGCGTTTGTATTCTAACAGGCGGGCAAAACCTCACCGTAACGGATTGTGCGGTCGAGAGCGGTCAGAGCTCTAATTCGAGTTTCCCAGAGTTCGACACGCAGTTCTTGGCGGATATTGGTGTCGCCCACGCTGTTGGACATGCCCTAGTACAAAACAACAACTTGACTTGTAGCACCACCAATCTTGTTAGCGGGGCAACTGTTCATTATGGCGGACAAGCAGTCATCATCTTGGGCAATGCAATGATCATTCAGTACGGTGGCAAACTATCATTGATTGGCAATATCATTGATGGCAGCGGCGGTGGAAGCAATGCAGCATCGATTGGAGTTAGCGATACCATTCCAGATATCGGTCCTGGAAGTGGGCTTCTATCACTAAACAACTGTTACCGATTTACTGTTAGCGCTCTCGATGCCTTTGATGGTTCACATAATGCGCTTACCAAGAGTGATTACGCAGATGTCAATCGGCTTGAAGTCTTTTCGTTCGGTGATATGGGCGGTGATTATATTGGAGGAAGCGGTGAATTACTGCGGCCACTGTTTGGGTTCCCGCTACCTGTTGGAGGAATTGTACCGACGACCGGTGTGTCAAGTACTTCATCAGGTGTCGTGGTGCGACGGAAAGGCGAATTACGAGTATCCACCCAAGAGTTCACCATCAGTGCAGCAACAATAACGGCCAATGCTGGAACAGTCTCTCTCTGTCAGTTTCAGGCTGGTACAAAAGTGCATAGTGTTGTGGCGAAGGTTACTACGGCATTTACGGTATCGGCTGGGTCTGCTCCTCAATTTGCAGTAGGTATCAGCTCTGTTGGAGCGAATTCATACCTCCAAGCATTTTTGGCAACTAGTACGGCAACCTGGGGACTTGTTGATGGGGATTTGGGAGTAGAGCTTGCGCGAGCAACACTTGTTCAGGGCGGTGGAATGGCATCATTTAGTGGTGGGTTTATGCAACTCGCTATGACAGTCGGGACGCCTGCCGATCTAACGGGTGGTTCGCTTACTATTTACCTTACGACCGAACAGATGGTGAGCGGATAGGATAACCAATGAGTATCGAATTCAACTTCATCAACATAAAAGAGAGCCCATTTCACGCCCAAGGCGATGGTGCGACCGACGATACCGCTGCGTTCAATAGTGCCATTAGCAAGATTGCTAATACTGGAACTATTTTCATTCCACCTGGTGTGTATAAGGTTGCCTCTAACCTAACTTTCGGCACCAGCACAACGGTCAAATTTGATCAAGGAGCCATTCTAAAACCATCTTCTGGTGCCGTTACTATTACTTTGGCCAGTATAATCGCCGGAATCGCTCAACAAATCTTTGATATCAGTGCTGGTGGCAAGGTAACTTTTGCCTATCCCGCATCAACTCCCAGTGAAAAACTTTCCGTCAAATGGTGGGGAGCCAAGGGAGACAATAGCACCGATGACACCGCTGCTATTCAAGCGGCTTTGGATGCTGGCACTAATATCATCGATACAGCCCCACAACCTCCTACGATTGGTGCCATCTGGCCCCATAGCACAGTCTTTTTGCCCCACGGCTCCTATGTTGTATCTTCTGCTGGCACCAATATCGCTTGCTTGGAAATGACGGATGCCATTACCTTTCTCGGCGAGAACAGCATCCTCAACTGCGCCAGCCCCAATCAGCATATCCTTCGCTCGGGCAACTACTTTGACTATATCGAAGGTATTACCTTCCTCAATGGCAAGAGCGCTGTTGTTCTAAATGGTCCTTCTCATCATTATGGTGGAAGCCTTGGAACGGTGGAGGCTGGTGGCCCCAATAGCATTACTCGGTGCAGCTTTTGGCACAACGCTGGCCCCAGTATCTTCTTGGATACCACCATTGAAAATCGTAGCAGCGCAGCGACAATGTTCGTTCGAGACTGCCACTTCGAGACTTCTTGCGCTTGGCACGCTGGTTTCGACGGAGCTCAGGTATCCGACTGCTATATGATACCTTCACAGAGTACTCTTGACGATGCTAATGCTGTTTTGGTTTATGATGATGATGGGTATATCCTTCCGTTTATGGTCAGCTATGACAACCTGATTTTGCAGAACTGCGTAATGGCTCCACAGTTCGGAGATCAAACGGTAGCAACCACCCATAGTGCTTGGCTAGGTGGGCTGGGAGCCTTCACTGCTGATAGTTGTCGGTTCGGTGGTGAATCCGGCGCCCCAATTCTACGAATCAAAGCCAACAATTTCTCTTACTATGGTCAGAGCCTTGCTGCCATTACCGACCCAGGTTCCTATCAATGTCTGATCAAGTTCGATTCCTCGGTTCTATCATCTTGCGCAGGCTTATACTGGATGGAAATCTACGATTACTTCCCCGCCAAGATCGACGTTCGAATGTTACATCAAGGTATCCCAAGCGGATTACCATACGGCAACGTGTTGATGGAATCTAATGGTATTTGGATTGACTCCGTATCGTGTCCAAAAACCAGCTACTTGTATCGTCAGCGATCAACCATCGTTATCAACATCGACAACTTCATCGATTTGTATCCTGACTTTCGATTCACCACCAGCAACAACGTACTACACACCTTCCCGTTTGGAGAGGACGTCACTGGCGAATTGAAACGCTATAGACTTCGCGAGTTCAAGGGAACCGAAGCGAACATTGGCGTATCCCAGAACTACTGGTCTACTGGAAATATTGACTATACGACACTAACTGGCCTCGGATCAACTAATGTCGCTGGTGGGTCAACTGATACAACAACGGGCTATAACATCGGAGGCATTCTATGCACCGCCACCCCAGGACTATACATAGCAGCCTCACCAACAGCCTTTCTAACAACCTCAATGCCAGCAGGAGAATACACCTTCTCTATGGCCATCAAGGCTACCGCCAATGGACAAGTAGGCTTATCGTTCTATGATCCAATCGTAGCAGCAAACAACTTCATCATTGACACGCTGGACTATTCTGGATCAACACCCTCGGATGGTTACGCCATCTGGCAACGAATATCCACCAGCTTCTACTATGATGGCTATGTCAATCGGCAGATCGCATTCAGTTTCTACAATCTTCGATCAGGTGATGAGTTCTGGTTTGGATTGTTTGCTTTGCAGAAGGGAAGGAAAGTCAAGGATTGGACATATCCCGGAAACCCAACTGCCCAAGATGATATAGTATCAACTTACTATGCCACAGCTATTCCCGTATCCGGCACATATAAGCAAGGAGATGTAGTTCTCAATACTACGCCCACTCTTGGAAGTCCATACGGATGGATTTGTACTGTTGGTGGTTCTCCTGGAACCTTTCAACTTATTAGCAATGCGGGCGGTACTCCGGGGGGCGCGGCGGGTGGCGATCTCTCCGGCACCTATCCCAATCCGTTAGTCGCGGCCATTAGCGGTAGCACTCCCATCAATATTACGCCCGCGACCCTGCAATGGACCACTGGAACGGTAAATCCTACGCTAACACAAGTTTCTACTTCATCGGGAAGCGGACAACAGATGCTTATTACGGCACAGAGTGCAACTGGTGCGGGACATAGCGGTGGCAATCTCATTTTGGGAGCTGGCAATAGCGGATTATCTACTGTTGGTAGTGTGTACATCCAAACTGGTGGAACAACGCAGTTTCAGTTCAGTCCAACTGCCTTGACCTATACGCCTGCGGGAGGATCATCAACGCTCATAGCTAGTGCCACTAGCTTCCTATCACAGCCATCTTCGTATAACCAGTTACTTGCCCTCGATAACTATTCGGATGCAAATGTAACGCATTTTAGAACGCTCAATACCGTTACCACCTATGGTCAGATTTCCGCAAGTCTTTTCCAGGCTCTAGTATCAAGTTTTACTCAACTGAGCGCTCCGGATGTATTTTTTGATGCTACCACTGTGCATATTAGAGATAATATGGTATCTCCCAACGCCTCTTCGGTTATGCTCAATGCTGGTGGCGCAACTACTTTCCAACCTGTTACGGATAATACCGGCAGCATTGGCGTCAACGGCTTCCGTTGGAGCCTAATCCGTGGGGTTACCATTACCTCCGGCGACTTGAACCTCACCGACGAGGCTCGTGGAGCCGATTGGAAATTCCGCGAACAACAGACATTCGTATTGGCTATCAATCAAATGACCGGCAAACGAATGAAACTCTCAATGCAGGAACTCACTGCCGAGGATGAGGCGGAATTAGTAGTCAATGATCCTATTTATGCGCGAAGCCAGAAATGACAATATTGTTGCATCATTTCAGGAGACCTAAATGCCATCGGACATATCTAAAAGAGTAACAGCGATTCAAGGTAATCCAGTTTCCAAGGTCGATCCAACTATAGATCAAGTACTAGAGTGGAATGGCATGGAATGGATTCCCACAAATCTTCCAAGTAGCCTCCCACCGGATGGATATGCTGGTGGAGATTTATCGGGAACATATCCAAATCCAACGGTAGCCAAAATTCAAGGTAATGCTATTAGTACTTCAGCGCCCATTGATGGACAAGTGCTTACTTGGGTTATGGCCGATAGTGAATGGGAACCTAAATCTATTATTGATATTGATACACTTGTCGGTGATGTTACTGGTGCTCTAGGTAGTAATACTGTTGCTAAAATCAATGGAACTTCAGTTAACACATCCCCTTCTGTTAATCAAGTTTTAGTGGCCACTAGTGGTACCGCTTCTATTTGGGAACAAATTTCTAACGCACAAGTATCATCTTCAGCGGCTATTATCTATAGCAAACTAAATTTGACTGGTAGTATTGTCAATACAGATATCAATGCATCTGCCGCAATTGCAGGAACCAAAATTAGTCCCGTTTTTGGATCACAGAATGTTAGCACAACCGGCACATTATCTACTGGTGGAGCTACGGTTACTTCCATGCAGGATACAGGATTGGGAACGGGTATTGTTCATTCTGATAGTTCGGGCAACTTTACCTCTTCGACAATAGTTAATGCAGATGTCTCATCCTCAGCTGCCATCGCAGTCAACAAATTGGTTGCCGGTTCTGTTGCACAAATTTTGCTTAATAACGCAGCACCATCTCCAACTTGGACTACGGTAGGTGGTGACGCCAGTATTGGTAATACAGGTACTGTAACTGTCACGGGATTACAGAATATTGCGGTTCCATCTCCATCTGGAACTAACACGGTTTTAACTTACAATTCTGGGGCTTATAGCTGGGGCGCAAGCGGAGTTACGTGGGCTAATGATTTGACAGGAAGTACTAGTACTAATCAATATGTAGCGGCCATTAGCGGTAATGGTGGCGCCGGAGGCACTATTCCTTTCAATGCTACTTCCTTACAATGGAATAGTAGTATCTCTAACCCCACCATCGACGCTTCCACTGGCGGATCTGCTTTAACCATACATGGGGCTGGAGCTAAGATTATTATTGGGTCCTCATCAACGATAACATTATCTGGAGATGGTGTAAATGCTGGAACTTTAAAATTCGACGCTGCATCTGTGAATCCACAAATTGGTCAAGCAATTTCTAACACGGGCGACGGACAAGAACTTGATGTATTCTCTCAAGCTAGTAAAACCAGTGGAAATACCAATGGTGGTATTCTGGGACTTTATGGTGGAACGGGATATAATTCTGGAAAAGGTGGAGTGGTAGCCATTCAATCTGGATTAGCATTGAATGATATTACTACTATAACCGGAACATATACCATTGATAACGGTAACGGTGGTTCCGGTTATAATATATCAGATCTAATCATTCTATGTAACCATTCTGCTGCCTTCAATCTTACCTTACCAGCACCAACCGCAGGACGTTATCTGTTCATTAAAGATATTTCAGGGGCAGCAGAAACCAACAATATTACCATCGTGCGACATGGAAGCGAAAAAATTGATACGGTAGCAGCCAGTTTGGTCTATCAAGTCAATTTCGGATGTTTGCGATTGGTCAGCAATGGAACTGATTGGTTTATCATATAAGGAGAAATGAAATGCCTCTAACAAAATTATATTTTACCACCACTACTACCTGGAAAGTTCCACCAGGAATAACGGAAGTTTTATTAATTGGGTGCGGCGGAGGCGGAGGTGGCGGTGCGGGCGCGTGTAACGGCACAAGTCTACCTGGTGGCGCGGGTGGTGGCGGTGCGCTCCAATCAACGGCCCATGTTTCAGTTGTATCTAACACTACTTATACTATCACAATTGGTGGTGGTGGTGCCGGAGGCGCCAATGGAGGCGCTTCTGGTCCTCCACAAGGTGGGGGTGTAGGTAACGACGGAGCAAGCACTACTTTTGGAAGCTTGGCTACTTTTGGTGGCGCTAGTGGCGGTCAAGGCGGTCCTGGACAGGCATTTTCAGTTGCTCAAGGCGGAGGCTGTACGGCTGGCGGGAATGCCCATACTGATACAAATGGTTTCACCACTTTCGCTATAACAATTCATCCTGCTGGAGGGGGCTGGGCAGATATTTCCGGTACCGGCCGTGGTTATGGCGCTTCCAATCCTGTTGGAGGATTTGCAGGTGGAACACCGGGAAATGGCACCGGACCAAGTAATAACGCCGGAGGAGGTGGGGGCGGAGGTGCTGGAGCCGCTGGCCCAGGAGGTAATGGTGGTGCTGGCGTAAGCTCCGGGACCGCTAATAATGGTACCAATGCTTCTGCTAATACCGGAGCGGGGGCTGGAGGAGGCGGAGCTCAGGCTGCTGCAAGTACTGCTGCTGGTTCTGGTGGGACGGGCGGTTCCGGATATCTTTACGTAATCTATGTAGAATAAAATGACAATACAACTAACAGATCATGAAATACAATGGAGTAGTACTGTAACCGCAACGGTTGATCAGGCTTCTACTTCATCTGTTTCTGCGACCAGTTTAACTATTACTTCACAGGCTTCAACAGGAACCCCCGGTAATATCATACTAAATGTTCCTGCGCCCGTAGGTGCAGGAACTGCTGGTAAAATTTCTCTACAAAATGGTGGTGTAGAGTATGGAAAGGTGGACTTAAGTGGCATTTGGGCTTCCACTGGACAAACCACCCAAATATTGATGGGGCAATGGGGCTTCTCATCTTCCTATGCAGGTTTGTTTGTAGGCGCCAACGCCACCTCTCAAACAAGCACTAACTACACTTTGATTTGCGATGGCAGCAATACTTATTTGAATGCCCCATCAGGTTCCGGGTCTATTCAACTAGGACTTGCCAATGGCACTACAGGGGCGGTTGTAATAGGTGCGGCATCAGTAACTACAAGCATCCAAATATTGCAGTGGTCATCTACTGTTTCTGGCCCTGTTCTTGCTCAAGCCAATGAATCCACTGTTACCAAGGGACAAGATCTCACCATCCAGCCCCAACAATCTGCCCACGCTACGGACTTTGGTGGTGGTAATCTTATTATCGCCCTTCAGGTCCCTGGTGGAGCTGGAGCTGAAGCAAATTTCAAAATCAATCGCGGTGTCGCTGAAATTGCACAAATCGGACTTCTTACAACAGGATCGTTGTTTACCGCCCTATGGATGGGCGCTTCTATTTCACCAACTTCTTCTACCTATACACTTACCAGTGATGGTACAACATATACAATCCTAAATGCGCCTACTAGCGGTCAGCTCATTTTACGTACTGGCAATGCTAATGTGGCTGACTATAACTCCACTTTGGCTAATTTTTGGACGCTTCAATCATCACTTCAGTTATTAGGCAGTACGGTAGAATTTGGTGTAGCCGTAGCTTCACCCACCATCACCCAAGTAACTCCGGGGTCTGATGTAGCCGCTATCAATATGACTATTCAAGCACAATCTGCGGAAGCCACCGCATCTACCCATCTTACCGGCGGTAATCTCATTCTGCAGGCTGGTTCCGGCGCAACCACTAACGGCACCCCTGGTAATGTTCTTGCGAATATACCACCTTTGAGCGGTAGTGGTTCTGAAGGATATTTCGGGATGGAACGAAATGGCTCTCTTCAATTTGCAGTAGGGTCTATTCCCGGACAAGCTGGAGCACAAGGTGGGCTATGGCTAGGCGCAGCTGGTTTGGCACCTAGTGGAAGTAATTTTACTATGCAGGCTGCCGGATCTTTCCTATCAATTAACACTCCTGGTACATTGATGGATTTTGAGATTGCAGTAGCAACGATAATGCAAATGACAGCAAATGGATTACAAATTGGTACAACGGCTTCATTTGGCAGTGGCGCGAATGTATTGGGTATCTCAAATGCTACTACCGCTCCAACTACCAATCCATCGGGAGGCGGTGTTTTATACGCAAGCGGTGGGGCATTGTATTGGCGTTCAAGTTCAGGAACGATCACCACAATTGCTCCTGTCTGAAATTAAGGAGATATAAATGGCCATTACATTCCAAGGAAAAGATTTTCAGGTATTCAGCGGTGGCAGTTTAACTGGTATTGCCGCTAGCGGTGGTACAGGTACAGTTACTTATGCGATACCTGCAAACTATGTGGTATTATTAAAGGCGACAATTCTAATGTGTAATACTGGCACGTCAGGTTTAACTGCAGCTGCGGGATTACAAGCTGAATTTGTTGTCGCTAACTATGGGGGAAGTGGCGCTACGCCAGGAGCTTTGAGCGGAGGAGTAAACCCAGCTAATAGTAGCACCGCTGGTTTACTTGGAGCTGATGCTCAAGGTAGCGATCTTAATGGCATAGGAGGCAGCGCATCTCCACCTACCGCAGTTTGGACTCGTAGTACCACGAATGCGATTCTTACCATAACTAATAACTATGTCACTTCTAGCGCAGATGCTCTAGTCTATTTGGAAATTTATCCAGCCAAAAACGTATAACTACAGGTAATCCACAAATTCAGTAGTGACATATAGTTTTATTTTGCCCTGCGTAAGAGTATTCAAATTTCCGCTAGTCGCTGTAAAATATAATCCGAAAGCCTTTGCAGTAGTCCAAGCACTAACATCAATGCCTTGTACCGTACCAGTAAGAGCCGTACCCAGATCGCCGCTTGCCAGCCCATAGACAGCAGCAGCTGTCCAAGTATCCTTATTCACAATCCATTCTGCATTGGTTCCGCCAGTATATCCAGCTTCGGTTAGCATCGCTGAAATTGCACCACCCTTGAATGGAGTAACGACTTCCATAATAACGCGAACAACTCCCTGATGCGTACGAATTGTGCCCAAAGTAATTTGTTGTTGGGTGCTTGCGGCGGTAAGCGCCGTGTAATCGATCTCATAACAAGTTGTTAATTGCCTGGTTTCGCCACGATATACCTCTGACAGTCCTGCGGCGCCGAAAGTAATATTGCTCCAAGGGGCGATAGTCCAAAAAGATAGTGGCCATGCTTGAAACTCTGGAAGCAATGATGAACTGCTGCCATATGGCGCCCCCATATTTTGATGCAGATCAATGGCCGCTCGATTAGTCTCGGAATCACCTGCTACATAGTCAGTTTTATTAGTCCCGCCCACATACACAGGAATTTGCGGAATTGTAGTTCCAGTTCCGACATTGACCCAAACACATTTTTTGACGCTCACGGAACAGGAACCGCTAATTCCCATTGAGGCAACGCTGAGAGAAGCGATAGTGTTATTAGACGCGCCACTGCCACCACCAGTACCATCCACAAGACAATTTATGAGTTCAAGATGCCCACCCGCCCAAGATATAATAGCGTTTTGAGCGTTATTGTATCCATCAATCACTATCTCACAGGAATCTATGATTGCTTTTGCCGATTGTGATCCACCATGTAAGAAATATCCTTGGTGCGCGTAAGTGCCAGTATTCACTATTTCTGTAGCGCATTCGTGCATTTTGATATGTATGGGTCCGGCCGCATGCACAGGAGCAAAAACAGCGGCATACTGACAATTGTCAAATATCAGTTCATTGTTTCCGTTGTCAAATTCAAAACCGTAATAAGCATATCCGAAGTTGCAATCGCGGAAGGCAAACTGCTCCGTATTACCCGGACCAGACTGTAGTGCCATTACACAAGCCTGCGTGCCATTGTTTTCGTAAGTTCCACCGTAAAAAGTGCATTTATCGAAAACATATCCCGCAACCTCAAATGAGCTCGCGCTATCTCCTAATTTGATTATTGCCGATCCATTGCTTGCCGATGCGCCGGTGCCCACACAATAATATCCAAAACACTTATGGAAAAAGACCTGACCGGAGCCAACGGCATTGGTGGCGTCATAGTGAAACCAAAGTCCTGTTGAAGCAAGGTGATTACCATTAAAAATGATGTTATCAAATTCAGCCTGGTTCAGACCATAAAAATTCCACATGGTGCTACCAGATGACCCATCCCATAGCAGTGTTACGCCAGCAGTCGCTCCCGTTCCATCGCCCTGAAACCTAATAGAAGCCCCTTGATTTCCAGTAAAAGTGAGTGTGCTGGTGATTTTATAAATGCCAAACGGGAAAAATATTGTGCCACTTCGCGTGCTGGAGGTGCCGCTGAAAAAATTGAGTGCAGCCTGAATAGCAGCGGTATCGTCATGCACACCGTCGCCCACCGCATTGTATGGGTACTCTTTGATATTTATTGGATCGTAGATGATACTCATTTTAATAGACCTTGTACTTGTTTCTAATGGCAGTTCTCAAATTAGCTAGTTGTGCATCCCCCGTAATGTCTCCGTTATAGACGAGCACTAATCCAATATCACAGGAGTTTTCATCAATGCAGAGGCCAATCCCATTAGATGCGCCCGGCCATACGAAAGACGGTGGGCCAACAAATGGATCGGCGGTACCATTGATTTTGAGAGTTGGGGCGGTGGCACCGGTGGTAGTGTAGATTTCGGCCAGCTCCCAGTTGGTATTGCCGGAGATAGTAGAAACGCTATTTTCAGTTTGCATAATACCTAGTCCACCAGTGCATCCTGTAAAGGAAGTGCTTGACTTCCCAGTATAGGCCACTGTTTGAGCGCCTTGGCTGGTGACCACGTAGATAGTTCCCGAGCTGGCAAAACCAGTAGTAGAAACCACATTGATAACTGCTTGTGGCAAAGATTGTCCGATAGATGGCGCCGCAACTTCTGTCCCAGCATCTACCCAGTCAGTAAAGCCAGCATAGGTTACCTGCCTTGCGCTGGCACCAAACCCAGTTCTGTAGTTATAGGAGCCATAGTCCATTCCATTGATAGCGACAATATCACCGGAGCCACCGGCCGAGTTGGGGAACCCGAAATATGGATAATTCGGCGGAAAGATTGCCCGATACAACACGAAGACATACCAAGCACTGCCGGTAATGATATGCTGTGTAGAAGATCCGTTGGTAGCCTTGCAATCGAAGAAGCGCAAGTATGGGAAGTTGTTGGGTCCCAGTTGTAGAGAATAGGCATTGAGTGTGGGACTAGTAACCCAGATTGGCCAGGTAGTGGAAACTTGAACGCTAGTTAGATTGGCCGCACTAGCAGAACGATCTACGATGGTAGCCAATGATCCATCCGCTGCCACCACTCCATTGCCAGTAGCCATCACGCCAGTTCCACCAGTGCAGCCCGTAAAGGATGTTCCTGATTGTCCGGTATAGGTTACCAGTTGTGGTCCATTACTAGTCGTTACATAGATGGTATTGCTGGGATTAGTCCAAGAAGCCACCACATTGATAGTGCCTGTTGGCAGTGACACTCCGTTAGAACCAGAAGTGATGGTCGTCGATTGTAGAGTATGGTTCCACATTGGATCGATCCACCAAGTCAATGGGGCCGCTGTGATGATAGTCGGATCAACTGGATCAACGCTGGAAGTCGTTGGTGCTCGTTGAATTTGCCACGAGTGAGAAACAGAAGTCCCTGATCCTGGTGCCTGATCCAATGTGAGCAAGAAGCCACGGGTAGAGTAGACACTAGGATGTGCATTAAGAGCGCCTGCCGCAACCAAACCATTCGTTATGTTGTCCTTGACTAGGATTTGGTAAGCATTGTCAGGCTCCACGTTGTCAAAAACAATCAATGCCTGCGCTTGATTGTTGGTGAAGGTAACCGTTCCACCTAGATTAGCACAGGTTAGACCATTGAGGCTCGGGCCCGTAGAGGTGTTTCGTTGCTCCACGCTCCTAACAGCAATCGGAGTGCCGAAGTGCATATCTACATCATTGAGCGGATTGAAGTTGGTGAAGTCCAAAGTGGCCACATTGTTGCGTGTTACCAAGTGCAGGTTCTCGCCAGCAAAGAGCTCTACTATGCCACCAGAAGCCATATGAGCTGCGCTGGGGTTGTTAGCTTGAACGAAGGAGTTGTTGGCCGTATCAAGGCCCAGTTCGTGTAGGGCTGCATTGGTCACACTGCCACCAGTGCTCATTGTTCCAGTTCCGCCAGAGCAGCCAGTAAAGGTGGCTCCTGACGTTCCCGTGTAATACACCGTTTGTAATCCAGCGCTGGTTGAAATGACAAGCGTTCCTGAGCTATGGAAGCCGGTAACAGACGCTACATTGATAACCGCTTGGGGGAGTGAGGCCCCGTTAGAACCTATTGCTATGGTAGTCGTACCTAACCAGGTAATCGTATCACTGGTATATGGTTGCCCAGTTTTGATGAAGGAGATATTACCCGAGTCACCACTCGCATACGGTACGATCCCGGCTGAATATCCATCCTTCTGAAACATATAGGCCACATTATATCCCCAGCATCGTCCGATATTGGGCGTATCGGAGGCGTGGAAGGTGACCGTTGCTGGTGCCGTAGTTGTACTGGTAAGCCCACTGGTGATGGTGAATATTAGTGTATCGCCATCTCGCAGTTTATATGGTCCCTTGCGAGAGGTATTGCTATTGAATGGCCTGATGCCCGCATTAGGATCGATCCCCGCAGCAAATGTTTGCCCGCCAAAAGTGCAGTTCTCAACGATCAGATTACTCTCGGCATTACCACCGAACCCCGCCGAAATAAAGTAGTCTTGTGGCACCGCGTCGAACCAGCAATCCGATACAGTGATATTGCTTCCCGGGCTCGTGATCAAAGAACCGCTAGGATTGAGGCCGAATGGAATATATTCCAGTGGCACCCCGAATGTTGGAATGAAGTAATAGCTCTGTCCGTTATTCACCACGTCCAAGAAGAAGGTGTTGCCTTTTACGGAGAAGCCGGTTGATCCGCCAGACCCTTCGTCTCGGATAAAAGTCCCGATAACTTCGTGATGTCCGCCGATGATCATTGGTTTTTGACTGCCAGCACCAAACTGATACACGGCATCAAAGATTGTTCCAGAGCTGCACTCATAAAAGTTGAACTGTCCACCGGCGGGACTAGAGATTTGAAAGCCCAATGGCATTGTCTCAAAACCGCACTTCTCCATCATATGAAGATAGCTATTGCCATTGGTATTATCGATGATCACGCTAGCCATTTCTAAGCCAGTGAAGGTACAATCGACGATGTGAGAGTTTTCCAAATTGCTGGGAGAAAACACTTCGACATAGCCATCAGTATCGATGATATGACTGCCACCCCATCCAACCTGAGGAACAACCAAAGATCCTATCTTGACGCCCCATTTTGCGTGTGCTACAAGACCAATATTTACGGCTCCGCCAGTACTCATTGTGCCGGTACCGCCGGTGCATCCCGTGAACTGATTGCCACCGCTCGTACCGGTATAGGTAATCGATTGTGTACCAGTACTCGTCGCTATAAGCAAAACTCCAGCACTAGGAAAAGAAGCCGTAGCGGCAACATTGATGGTGGCCTGTGGAAGTGACGCTCCATTAGAACCAGCGGCGATGGTAGTAGAAGACGTTGTGACCGTTCCTTGATCACTAAAATCACACTTGTCAATCACCAATCCAGTTGCAAATGCCGATGTTACTGGTGTGACGTTCCAGTTGATATGGGTCGTCAATCGTTTGCTGGGAGCTTCGGCAAAGATCAGGTTGCTATATCGTATTTCAGTGGCGCGAATATCGAACATACTCTGTTCAAGCAGCCAAGAGACGTTGGTATCTCCTTGTACTGCCGCGGCATTATTGATTACTACTTGCGTAGCGCTATTTACTTGTAATACGACGAAGCGTCCGTTGTTACCGGCATTTAGAGCGCCCCAGAACTCGATAATATCACCAACATTGATCGCGGCCATATTAGAGAGTCCATCAATCAGAACTCCGTGCGCGGCCCCAGCGAACTTGTGAGTAATGGTGGCATTGCACCCGGTAACTGTATTACCGTTCCACCATACAGAGCTGCTAATCGAACTGCCTTTTGACGGTCCGCCTTCTCCCATAAAACACATTCCACCAAATCTGCCGTTGGCATCCGAATATGCGCGCAGAGTTGAGGAGATGAGATATGGATAGACGCTATTAGGAATAAAGATGGTAGTGCCTATTCCCGCTGCGTTGATTGCTGCTTGAAACGCAGCCGTATCATCGTGCGAATCATTACCTATCGCGCCGAACCAGGTGACATAGAGGATGTTGGTCGTGGGCAAACCGGCAGCAGAGACCGCGCTGTATGAAGGAGCTATGAGCTGAAATGCCCCGCCCGCCGAAACGTCGAAGATTTGTTGGCTGGGACGGGCATCGATAGCGGTCAATGAAACCGTTATCCCATTGTCTGGTTTGATAATGGCGCCTTCTTCGAACTTGATGCGAATAGTGTTGGCAATCGTAAGATTCGAGCCTATGCGATAAGTTCCTGTAGGAAGATGAAGGGTGCCGCTGCTTCCAATCGCAGCAGCCGCAGCCGTAAATGAGGGTTTGTCATCGGCTATTCCATTGCCTGCCGCACCATAGTTTTTGATGTTGAATAGGAAGCCAGTAGGTGTATAGGTTCCACCAACATCCACCAATACTTGACCTTCGGTTGGAGCCGTACCAGAAACTGCTGTTCCTCGTATTTTGATAACATTTGGATTAGGAAGGCTACCAGATAAATCTCCACCTACCGGCCCGGCACCACCTGATGCGGCTTCTGGTATCCACGCGCTCCCATTCCAGGTTAGAACATAGTTAGTAGTTGGCGCAGTAGAACTAACTGGCCTACCTTGTAGACCCGTGACAGAAGGGCTAGGCAGATTACCAGCTAAATCTCCACTAACAGCCTCACTAGTGCCTGATGCCAATGGTACCCAGGCGCTGCCGTTCCAGGTTAGAACGTAGTTAGTAGTTGGGTGAGCTGCGCTAATAGGGTTGCCTTGTAGTTCAGCAATACTGGGATCAGGAAAAGTTCCTCCTAAGTCTCCGCCTGCGATGCCATCTGGTAGCACACCACCAGTCCCAATGATTGGAACTTGAACCTGGTAGTCTACAACGGCAGGTAGATCCAAATCTGCTGGATTGAAACCGGATTGTGCGGCGGTGGGGTCAGGAGCGCCAAGAACGGCCCAATACACGTGTTTACTGAGCACGTGGTTATTTGCCCTCATAATGAACTGAGTCGTCATACTATAGAGTATGCCAAAAGTTTAGCAGGCCCTACGCTCGTTAGAACTGTACGTCGTAATTCACTGGAATACTGTAATAGTCGAGAAGGTACTTCTCTCCGGCTAAATTGGCTACATCACCCTGCTCAATAATCACCTTTCCTATTGATCCAGCGAAGTAGAAGTGTCCAGTTCCGCCTACCGATCCATCCGAAACATCACCCAAAGCTAATTGATCCAAAGTGATCGAATTACCCGCCGTGGAAGAAATGGGCGCAGTAGCAACTACTTTTCCGTCAAATCGCAGGGTCAGTTGAGTAGTATCAATGATGGCGGAAACGATATGGGTATTAGAATCCACAGCAATGGTAGCATAGGCTGCATCATTGGCTCCAGTATCATCTTGGATAACGACATCCACGTTATCGACAGCATCGAGACTAGTTGGCACAAATCCCAAAAAGATTTGGGGGTTGGGTAATGTAGCGCTTCCTATATTGAATCCAAAATTGAAATTGCTACCATTTGCCAATGCATAGGCGAGCGTCAGTGGCTTAGGCTTACTGATAGCGACTTTTGGCAAGGATAAAGTAATTCTCTGAGAGGTACCGTCGAAAACCCATCCAGGCAAACCGTTCATGGCGGTGAGGGAATAAGTTGGCTGAGCGGCGACAGTGGGCTGTATCATCGCTTGGTTATTCACACGATTATAGATCGTCTGAACGGTCGATCCTTTTCTGATCATATACTGATCAATGGGATCTAAATAGGCAAGTATGGAATTGGAATCGTAAGGGAACTGCACATTGAATATGCGGGAATACTACCCACCCCTAAATAAGGATCTTACTTCTTCTCAGGGTTCATAATAGCATCAAAAAACGATTTCGCCTGCCTCATAACAGTGACGTTGTACGCTGCGGAGGGCTCGCTCACTACTTCCTTCAGTTTTTCCCAGCCATCTTGGCTAATTAGAACCTCACTACCAGGCTCTGATTTCTCGAAAGCCTTGGCTAGATCGATAGCAACATAGAGGGATTTCAGGTTGGAACCGAATTTGGCGTCATTTAACACTGTATTCAGTAGGAAAGACTTGGCGAAATCAATCTGCACGGGAACGCCATCCTGGTTTAGAACTGGTTGATCGGAAAGATCGAGTAGTTGAACGTTTTGGGGTACTTTAATCGTAGGCATTGTTTTCTCCTGTTTCGCCTCTCTATATCACCGTCTCTCAACATTTTCATGTTGACATCAAATTCTTTCATAACTACCGATATAGCAGAGACAGTTCATCTTTTCAAGGACATAAATGAGTAAAAATGGTTGTCACGATATTGCCGTACTTGGTTTAGGAATTGCCGGGGCTTTTGCTCTGCACAAGATTACTGAAAAATACAAGGATGCAAAAGTTATAGGATTTGAGTTAGGGAGACCGCCGCAAAAACGAAGGTCGCAAATTTCTGGGTGGCTAGGCTGTCTTATCAATGGAGACGGTAAAATCTATCTGACCGATACGAAAAAAGTTGATCAGTTAGTAGGAAGTAAAAAAGCCAAAACTTCCAATAATTGGGTTACCGAAGTTTTCAGGAATGTCTCTGATTTTGAGACGACCAAAGATCGTTCCCCAGCCCCCGCCGCTGAAAAAAGAGCTAAGAAGAATGGTCTAAAAATACAACTCAATAATTACGTGCAGTTATACCCAAAAGAAATTCACGCACTTTCCAAGTTTATCTCTAATAAATTAGAGACTAATAAGAACCTGACTTTTAGTTTTGACAATGAGGTTTTTGCCGTTACTAAAACTAAAAACAACTTTCTCATCCAAACTCAGGAAGGTGAGTATAAGGCTAAGAAAGTGGTAATAGCGGTAGGTCGCAGTGGCTGGCGATGGGCGCATCAATTGTTTACCAATTTTGGGATTGTTGAGGATAATCGATTCGCTAAGTTTGGAGTAAGAATAGAGATGCCCGCCACTACTCTCAAGGATTTCAATAAGTCTAATTGTACCCTATCTAAGGAGAATATAGAGGTGGGCCCATTATGTTGGAATGGAACAATTATTCCTGAAGACCATGTGGATATGGCAATTTCAGCCTTCCGCTCTAATGAGGGGCGATGGAAGACGGATAAGGTTTCCTTTTCTTTCATCCGAGATATTCCAACGGCAGACTGCGGATTTGAGCAAACAGACAGGATTGGGAAACTAACCTTTATCCTATCCAATGATCGTATCGTAAAAGAAAGAGTTTCAACTTTAGTCAATGGTAAAAGTAGAATTTCCATCATACCGGAGTATAACTGGTTAGGACAAGATATGCAGGATTTATCTAATGTTATTCCAGACCTGCTGAATAAAGCGTATTTTCACGTTCCCACCTTAGTTCCATTACCTTCCAAAATAAATTTGGACAATAATCTCTGCACTGAGGTGGAAGGGCTGTATGTGGCGGGAGAGAGTATGGGCGTGATCGGAATACTTGCGGCTGCAATTTCGGGAGCGATTGTTGGTGATGCGGTATGCAAATAAATGAAGGAACAAAATGGCGAATGAAAAGGATTATTTAGGTCAAGACGGTAAAGAACAAAGCGTACGTCATACATTCAGTAAATACGAGTACGATCTGTACCACGAAGATGATGATATTGTGCTGCCAGTCGTTAGGGTAAAACATATCAATTTACCGGGTAAAGGAGATCGATGGAAAATCTTCGAGAATACTAAACTAATGCTAACAATTGAAGGAAGCAAATTGAATAAGAAGGAGCGAGAGTTTCTTCGTTCGGTGGAGGGTGTCAATTTTCTGATCAAACAATACAAGGCCGGTGACAAATCATTCAATTCACTGAAATTGTCAGTCAAAAAGAAATTGAAAGCCATCACTTGACAGTGTTCGTCTCGTAATTATCCTTTTGAGGATGAAAAAAGAACCTCTGCTCGAAATCAAAGAAGAATTACCCGTTGGTGCTATGGTCGTCCTCGGCCCCTACAAATCTCACGATAAAGGACCCACAATTGCTTACAGCAACGTGAGTGGTCAAATTGTTGTGTATTCATTTGATGTGCGTAAGAACAAGAATACGCGCATCATTCCAGGCTTTCTGGCTCCCAAAGCAGCGGCATCTGCCAAGGATGCGTTACTGAAAGCACTGCCCGATGCTGATGAATTTCATCATATTTACAGGGCGGATGGATTTTGTATGTATGCTATTAGATTTGATGATAAGGAAGAAACAGAATGAAATACGAATTATATGTTTGCGATTGCGAGACCACGGGCCTCCTTGCCCCTGTACATTCCCCAGTAGAAATTTCTATCTATCGCCTCTCTACTGATGAGCAGCGAACTTGGTTTCTTAGACCTCTCAATTTTGCGGCCATTTCTACCGACGCGCTCCGGGTCAATGGGTTGAAAATTGAGGATTTGAAAGGCCTAACCAAGGAAGGCCGCGAAAAATATCGAGATCCATCCCAAGTATTGGTAGAGATTGAAAATTGGATTATGAACGACGGATGTCCTTCCGATCTAAGAATGTTGGTGGGTCAGAACGTTCCATTCGACAAGGGAATGCTGGAGGCTCTTTGGGAAAAATGCGGCACGCTTGAAACTTTCCCATTTAGCAGGAAGTATAGCCTTGATACGATGGGCATAGAATTGTTTCTTGATCTTGTAAGAGAGCAGGAAAGCGAAGGATATAGCCTTCGTAATTTGGTCAAAAAATATGCACTCAAAAATGAAAAGGCCCATAGTGCCGAAGCAGATACCAAAGTTACGATGCAAGTGTTTCGTAAGCAGATCTCTACTTTCCAATCACTTCTCAAAACTGGCTAAATGAAAATCATCTACGCAGCCAATAACTCATCTGATTCGGCCATTAGATTACTGCGTTTTTTGGGAGCGATAGATCAAAAGCATATCATCAAAATTGCCGGGTATAGAAAATCAATTCCCTACATTTCCTTAGATTGGACATTGGACGCCTTACTCGATCCAACAGGGCTCCCGAAGCGTCCTTTCGATAGTGAAAATCTAAGCATTTACGCTGATCAAATCAAATACTTTGCCCCCGATCTAATCATCAGTGATATGGAAATTTTTACTGCCCACGTCGCTAGTGCTCTCAATATTCCCTTTTGGTTTATTGGTTCTTTTCTCCTCTATCACGCGGTTGAAACAAGTCATAGTCAAGAACATCCGATACAATCCTATGTGGGTAGGTACAGGAAATTATTCTCTCGTGATGAAAACCAATTGATCCTCAACGCGATAAATAATGCTGACCGTGGTCTTGTCTATTCTCATTTTTGTGATACTGCTAGCCCATTCCCTCTTAGAAGTAAATGTGACTGGATTCGTCCCTATCACTATAAAGGAAGTATAGCGGTACCCTGCCAACATAATTTGGTTGGGGCAAGTCTGAATAACAACAAGAAATTACTGCACTATCTGAAACGGGCTGGCGACTCGGTATTTTTTGGCATCCAATCTTCGGAACAACTCTCTGCTCCTACTATGAAAGATTTAGATAACACTATTGAATATGCCTGCAACGTGGCCAATTGTCAAGCGATGGTAAGTCAAGGAGAAGAAGATTTACTTGCCGATGCATTTTACAACGGTAAGCCCTCTTTGATTTTCCCCAACTTTACGAGCGCTAATTCCATTTTCAATGGCATTCTAACTGAAAAGAATAACTTGGGTAAGGTGGTTTATGATCCGACCCGACCTATCAAATTACCGAAGATGGGGTCGCCCGTTCATAACTACAAAGTAGGATACTTACACGAGGGATTACTATGAACAAGGTTTGTTTCGATATTGGAAATGTGCTATGCCATTGTAGTTTTGAGCCATTGGCCTATCTACTTTCTAAACAATTGAATATCACCGTTAAAGAGGCTAATGCTTTCATCAATCGAAATCAAAAACTACATGACCTCGGGATGACCAGCCTTGCCGATGAACTTCGAGATCATTTCAAGATACATTCTGAGGCACTAATTGATGAAGTAATGTATGAATGGGATCAGGCTGTTAAATCTGAGCCAATAATGATGCAGTTGCTGCGAGACCTTTCCGCACAGGGCGTACAAGTTGCGCTATTGTCTAACATTGGATTGGAACATGCCAAACTAATTGATATTCAGTGGCAAGAAGAAAAGTTTTATCAGTGGGGTATCAAACATTTTTCCTGTTTCGTGGGAGCCCGTAAGCCAAATCATTTGTATTACCAGTCTTTTCTCTGGGATCACCCTGAGTTCAAGGGCAGTTTATATTTTGATGATTTGCCGGAGAATGTGGCTGCAGGCGTCTATCACGGTTTTGAGACCTTTCAATTTGAGTTGAATAAAATGGATAGCGAGAAAAAACTACAAGCCCATGTCGATTGGATCAAAAATCGTTTGATGGACTGATATAAGAAGTATGGCAACCAAATAAGAAAGGCCAAATATTATGGATAAGACTAACGAAATGAAGAAGAACCCCTTTGTGCAGTACGGTAAGACCAAGGTGGTAGAGGGTTCGATTTTGCAGCCTGAACTATCAGGACTACGATTGATTATGGTGCCAATGGGCGAGCCTCAAAAGGATGTCAAGTATGATCTGGCTCAATTTCCGCTCTATAAGACACTGGAACGAAAATGGAAACAGAGCCGCTCCGAAGCCAAAGGCTGGAGAGCCGAGGGTGTTGGTTTCAAGTTAGGTAATATCAAAACCACCCTAGTACAGAGTGATACTTGGTTGGTGCACTGCTTGATGTATAATGCGGACGGAACTTTGGATGAGAAGGCATTTACCTCTTGTCTCAAGAAGGTGGCCGATCTCGCCAAGGCAGAGAAAGCATCCGTTCATGTCAGTGCGATGGTAGTAGAGGCTATGCCTCAATTGACGGAAGTATTGAAGACCCAATTCGTAGAGACGGGAACTTCGGTATATTTCTACAACGAACCTAAGCCTACACAAGTAGAATAAGCGCGCTCTCTATCGATACTTTTGCATTTCACCGATGGATGATATCGATTTCAAGGAAGTAGAAAGCCTATTCTCAGAATTGAAACAACTCTTCGGCCCAGGAGGTGCTACAAAGGCTTTGGACGATGCCCTACCCTCTGCCCCAGAGACCCCTTCACCAGGCGTTCCTGGCTCAAAGACGGAGCAGCAAACAAGGTTCCAGAGCCCTATCCACGGTTCCTATGAGTCCAGCGGCGGTTTCTCGACTACCGCCACTGATCCTAGGCACCCTCATGGTCATATTGGGGCGGATTTGCGTGTGGCAGGTGGCTCATTGGTCTATGGATTTGGTTCTGGTGTTGTTAGCTCCGTTGGAACAGACCCAAAGGGTGGTAACGTGGTTTTCACCCAACACCCCGGTGGCATCAAAGCATATTACGCTCATTTAGGTTCCGTGGCAGTCCAGAAGGGACAGCCGGTGGATACCAATACAGTTATTGGCACCGTGGGCAACACGGGCGACGCTAATGTTACCTGGCCTCATCTACACTTCGGTGTGATGGTCAATGGTGGGTGGGTTGATCCGGCTCGTTTCATCCCAGTCCCAGCCTATACTACTCCTGGTAAGGACGCCAAGATGTGGCTTCCTGGCGCAAAGGAGAAGGCGGAACAATGGAGTATGCAGGAGCACTTGGCCAAGCGCACTGCGGCAACCAAGGCACGCATTCTCAACAAGGCTTGCTTAGCCTATCAACTATTGACGAACATATCTCACCAGCGTTAATCGATCATCATCGGGAAACTTTTCGGTGCTTGCGACGGAGAATATCTGAGGATTGATCCAGGGAAATCGAACCAAATCTTTCCCTTCAATAATATCAGGTGTGATGGTGAGATAGATTTCATCTGCCACTGACATTCCGTCAGCATAAATGGAGGCGCCTCCGATGAACCATTTATCTTCTGCATAAGTGTAGCAAGGTGCTACCAAAGATTCTCCGTAAGGATAGTTTGCGGCATAGATAGCAGTTGGTGTGGTGGGAAAAATTTCAATCCCTTTTACCAGATCAAGTGTGGTTGAAACGATGATATTACGACGACCAGGGAGCGGCTTGCTTCCCATACTCTGAAAAGTATTCTTACCCATAATTACCGTTGAGTTGGCGGTCATTTTCCGAAAGTGTTTCATATCGGCGGTGTAATGAAAAGGAAGGGAGTTGTTCTTGCCAATAACTCCGTTGCTACTTACTGCAGCAATCATCTTGATATTGTTCATTGTCTTTCCTATATTGCCATCTCCGCCTTGATTGTCGGATGACTCTTGTATCCTGTAATCTCAAAATCCTCGAACTGCAAGGCTTCGATGTCTTCTATCGAAGATGTGGCCCTACCAATCGTCATCTTTGGGAACTCATATGGCTCTCGCCCTAATTGCTCTTTCACCTGTTCAATATGATTGAAATAGAGGTGAGTATCGCCTCCGGTGAATACCAATTCTTTTGTTCCTAGTCCAACGGTTTGAGCTATGATTCGAGTCAGGCAAGCATAACTTAGGATATTGAATGGTAAGCCGAGGAAAGTATCAACGCTGCGCATATAGAATTGGCAACTCAATTTGCCATCGCTAACATAGAACTGATAGAATGTATGGCAAGGGGGCAGAACTGTTGCTCGCAAATCACAAGGATTCCAGGCAGTAATGATGTGTCTTCGGCCATATGGATTTTCTTTCAGCGAGATCAAAACTTCTTTCACCTGATCTACTGAATGCAACTCAGTACCGAAGCGTCTCCATTCCCATCCGTAGCCCTTTCCCATTTCCCCTTCTCTTAGCCAAACCAAGCCTTGTTTTTCCTGAAATTCCCGACTAGTATTGCCTTTCCAAATATTGACTCCTTTGGCTTCCAACTTTTTGGTATCCGTATCACCGCGAAGGAAGAAGAGTAATTCCTCAATAACGCCACGAGCAAACATCTTCTTGGTAGTCAGCATTGGTACAACATTGTCCTCCAACGAGAAACGAAGTTGTGTTCCGAAGACACTTAGCGTTCCAATACCAGTCCGATCTTGGCGTTTTTCTCCCTGCTCTAAAATATGCCGAAGCATATCGAGATAATTATGTTCTTCTTTGTTTTGCATCATCAGTCAATCACCTGCACGTCGTGTGCCCCGCTTTCCCTGAAACCTAATCCGGTTTGGCGAACAAACTTAGGATTGTCTTGCAGTTTCTTTACACTATCAACGCTTTGATAGGAACATCCGCTTCTAATTCCTTCTAAGAGCGTGCCCATCACTTCTCCAACCTTAGGTCGAAGAGGCATAACAGACTTTACCCCTTCGATGTGGTTAGTTTTGTGGGTAGAACTGCCTTCGTACTTCTTGTAGAGTTTGCCACCAAGTTCAATGGTATCACCAGGAGTTTCTTCGCATCCGGCGAATAGATTGCCGCTCATCACCATATCCGCAAAACAAAGTCCTTTGACCAAATCACCAGAGTTTTTAGCCCCACCATCGGCCATAATGTAGAGTGAGCGATCCAACTCTTTCTCGAAGAAGCCTTTCTCACTTTTGATTTCCATTAGGGTAGAGAGCAGTGGTACGCCATTGCCGGTAGCGATACGAGTGGTACAAATTGAACCATTTCCAATTCCAGCCTTTACTATGTCAGCCCCCGCTCGCCACAAGAAGCCCGCCCCATCTCCAGTGGCAACGTTGCCAGCAATCAATAAGACATCAGGATATTTACTGGCGATGTACTTGACAATCTCGCCGCACATTAGTGAATGACCGTGGGCCACATCAACACATAGGATTTGGACTCCGGCTCCGACAAACCGATCCACGCATTCATAATCATCTTCCTTGACCCCAACCGAGAAGCCGATGAATTTGAGAGCGTGACTCAGTTCCCTGGCTATTCTGAGTTGGTCGGTGATTGGCATAAACCGATGAACAATGCCAAGGCCTTCCTGAGCGTAGATCTGGTAAGCCATTTCCAGCCCAGTAATGGTGCGCATATTACTTGGCACTACCGGAGAACTGAAACTAAATCCTTTGCATAACTTGACTATAGTGCTGACATCAGCACGAGATTTGATTTCCGAATAACGGGGAATAAGTAGCACATCGTCGAAGCATAAACCATTTGTAATCATTATCATTCACCTCAATATTCCAGCATCAATATATCCACTCTCGTCCCCAATGACAACCCCTCCGCCCCCATCCGTTCCACATTTACCAGGCTACCAACCAGGAGTTCCTCCTGCAGGATATCGACCCCTTTCCGGCTCGGAAAATACCGAGGGAGTGCAGCAAAATGCGATGAGACTATGGAAAGAACTTCATAATGAGCCTTATGGCGCGATGAAAGAATTTGAAGTAGATGGGCAAAAGTATATTGCCAGGAAAGAGCAGCACTATCACGCTCCAGGATTCAAAGGTGAGCGAAAAGGGTGGGGGCCAACCGGATGGCACGAGGGAACATCCGTATTTAAATCCATCGACCAGACACCCTCGGGTCCTACTGCTTCGGGTAGGGAGCAATTTTTTCAGAGGCTGATGACTTTTCTTCAATCCTTAGAGAAGGAAGTTTAGTCCTTATATCTATAAATTATTCTTCCCATTTGAGGATTATACTCCGAGACGGATATTTTTACACGATCATGTGGTAGGATACGAACACCATTTTGTCTTATTTTTCCGCTTAATGTACATAACACAATGTATTTATCACTCACTTGGATAGTAAATTTTCCCTTACAATCACTGATTACAACACCATCGAACTCTAACTCGCTGCTAACCATCGTTTCTCCTTAGGATAAGTACTCCAAAACTGTTGGAGCATACTGTTTCATTGTAGCGACAAATTCCCCACCAAACTCGCAGTCGCTAATCCAAGTTTGTTGTTTAGCACAGGAATACAGAATTGTTTCCTGCGCAGGTACTTCCTTGCAACCTTCTTCGCCAATATGATCAACGATAGAGTATAGTGTCTTTATTCCGAGTAGCACTGGTGGGCAGATGTTCCATTGATCGTGCAAACAACTGCGAACTCTTAGAAACCCGTCAATCCCGTAGAATGCTACGATGAAATGATCGGAATACTGATCTTCATCCTTGCCAGCCAAGATAAAAATGTTCTTGCTGATTTTGAGGAGTTTGGAAGGAGGAAGATATTCGTATAGGTCGGTGCCTACAATTTTAGTGGTATCCAATTCTAAATCATAGGGAATGATTTTGGTAAGACGAGAACCAACTAATAAAAGACTATTCCCCCATTCATCGACCCAGTGTCGATGTAGAGCTAATTTGCTCTTCCATTTTCCAAATACCCAATCATAAGGCTTAAGCCTACAAGCACGAATAACGAGAGGGAGCCGTTTTCGTTGATGTGTATAGGAGCCAGCCAATTTGATATGGGGTTCCATTTCCAAATAGATGTTGGCAAGAGTCTTGACCGTCATGTGCTTTCGAGATCGGTCTGATCAAAATCAATCAGGTCTTCGTCTTCTTTGAGGCAGTGCGGGAATGATTTGATATGAGGAAGATGATCAATTCCAATATCCATTAGTTTTCTCCAAAGTAAATAGGTATTACGAGTGTCTGCTTTGGATGCGTGAGCTTCGGCAATCTTTTCGATTCCCAACATATCACAAGCGTCTTGCAATTTCTTGGATGGTTTTCCCGTTGCCGTTTTCTTGATTTGAAGAGTTGAGAGATCGGCGGTTTTGAGGAAACTTTGAGTTAGATGAATAGTGTCCAACCAAAAAGAAACAGGACACTCCCTACCCAGTCCTTCATAAAGGGCGTGAATAAACTTCTTGTCAAAGGAAATCACATTGTGGCCAATAAAGCAACGCCCATTGGGCTCTAAACCATCTTCGTTCAGAAAGCGGTCAATTCTTTCTACCACCGCACCCTTCTCATCTCCTATCGCTAAATCAGCCAATGTCTTTTTGGTAATGAGCAGAGCGTCTAAATTAGCCCTCTCAGGATAGTCGCAACGCACCATACGAGTTAGTTGCATTCTGTCATCAGCCCGAATAATGCTAATCTCAGTAATTTCGTGATACGCTGAATTTAATCCAGTCGTCTCCAAATCCATCACATAGTATTTCAGTCCCATTATTCATTCTCCACATACTTAGGCACAACGCCTAACGATTTGTAATACTCTTTGGTTTTACTGTCAAGGGAATCGTATCCGCTGATTTTCTTACGACATCCGTAGGTACCACACCGGCAGACCATCGACCAAGCAGGAATGCCAGTAGATGTAATTGAATAGTCGAAAGTAATCTCAGTATCTACTTTGATAACATACAAGGTTTTGAGGAAGGCCCTTTCAGCACCAATCACAACAGCACAATTTGGAGAACAAGAATGACTCACCATATCATCATTTTTGCCCGACATTCCTATAAAGGTATTTGGCCCAATCTGTAAGTAATTGGCGGTAGGCATTTTATTTACTTGCGTAGCGTTTAGCAGCGGCCCCGTAAATTCCATTACAGTCTGATTTGCAGTGAGATCGACCTTAGCAAAAACTCCCTTGCCTCTGGCAGTATCTTTGACAATGAAGTTATTGTTCAGGGCTTCCATATTATTTGAGTAGGTTTTTAACGAGTTTGATGACCGAACAGCCCGCGTCATAAACGGTTGCCTTGAGGCTTTTCTTGCCAATCAGTTTGTATTTGACCTGAGTGGGTTGAGAACTGTTGATGAGTGCTATCGCTTCTTCTGGTGAAGCAGCGAAGATGCGATAACTAAGCGTGGCTGGGAGGGTACACTCAACACGCACATCCCAATATTTCTTTGTGGCCGCTTGTTTTTTGATAGCAATGGCCTTGTCAAACTCTTGTTGGGAAGAGCATTTGATTTTCTCTCCTTCCCAATAGTAAGCATTTGACCCGTTGGCTAGTTCTATGCTGGGGCCTTGTTCTCGATGCAATTTCCCCTTGTAATACCAAAACTTGTCGCCGTTCTCTTTGACGCTAATGGTATAAGTTTTGCCCGCTTCGTTGATCTGCATACTACTATACTACCTTACTCATAGCACTTCTGCTTCGTTTGGCCCAGTAATATACAAATAACTACCCCATTCACCGGGCCCATCATTTTCCTCGGTAAAATCCTCCTCGCACTTTTCTCGCAGAAACTTCTCTAACTGTTTCATCGAAGGTTTTTTAGCAAAGACCCAAGGACCATAATCATCACATCCTTCTGATTTTGCACTCACCACATAAACAAACTTCTTCTCTGTCATAGTTTTTCCCTCTAATTTTTTGATCTGATGACGCATCAATGTAATCTCTTCGTTCTGGGCAGCAATAGTTTCATTATCGCCGCGCAGGCTATCTGCACGAAGTTCATCTATCCGACGATGTAGTATATTCAAATGCCCATCGAGTAATTCTACGATTTTTGATTGTGCCTGATCCAAAGTGGCCAATAGTCGCGGCCCCTCCTCTTCCCAATAGACCCGTTCTGGCCCGCCATTAGATATAGTGGCGTGTCGTGTTCCATTCTCAAATATGACTATTGAATGGTAGCCCTCTTCCTTTTGTAATCGCATAGCTTCTTCTATCGTTGCTTTGGGATCGGTAAAATCCTCACGATTTATCTGAGCCACCTTACGGGGGTCATTTTCGTGGACTAGAACATAACGAAGATGTTGTTCTTCCTCATAAGTTAGTGGCTCTGGGAAACAGCCGGGATTACAACTTTTGCAGCCCTTACTGGGCTCTCTGACATCCTGTCCGCATTCTTCGCAATTCCATTCACTCATACTATACTCCCGTCAATTCTCTATATCGAGCCAAAAATTGTCGTTCCGCCTCTGCTGGCGACAGGGGAATAATAACTGTTGGCAGGGGCACATATTCCAAACGAAAGTCCGGGTGGGGTCCGCCGGGAAGTAGATCGCGTGCTTCGGTCGCCAACATAGTCAAATCAGCCACTTTGACTTCTAGCGGCTCTTCTTCTGCGAGTCCAAACTTTCGACAAATCAGCGTTTGCAAATTCTTTTCGATCTTTCGGTAATCATCGAAGTGTCCGGATCGTTTTAACGGAGAGCTTACGTCGTTGAGAATGTACTCACTTAAATCATGCAATAGTCCGTATAATTGATTTTCTGGTTTACACAGATAAGAAACCCTGATGGAATGATCCGCCACACTATAAAAAACGCGGGAGTGCCCGGTAAATCTGCACAACATCGAAAGTGAATGGGCAGCATCTTCGATTGAAATATCTTCAATCTTTGGGTTAAGGGGATAGAATTTCTTCCCGGTATAGGTTTGTATCCAAACATTGGGTTTTTCTGTCAGCCCATCGCAAGAGGGTAGCTGGGTCTTATCGAATATCATTTTCCGGTGCTCCCGAATCCGCCTTCCCCACGTACTCCACCCCGCTCCTTGCACAGCGCATCATAATCTGCATTGGTGATTTGTTCCGCCTGCATTTCCTGTCGTTTGACCGGTACGATTTGTCCGATGGCATCGCCGAAATTGATTACCAAATCGGGAGCAACCACTCTAATTCCAACAGTTGTACGACTATCGCCGTAATAACCATACTCAACATCGACATCGGATTCCAACTCGAAGAAAGGAATGTATTGTACCGCTAGTACTAATTCATTTTCATAGGTCTCATCAATTGTACCATATAAACAGTGCAAATTCTTTTTAGCGAAAGAAGAGGAGCGTGGTTTCAATTCATACCAATAATTTTCTGGGCAAAAAGCACGAAATCCTAATTGGATTTTAGTATGCTCGAATGGTTTCAATATGACTGGTTTTCGATCTTCCTGAGCGGCTCTCACATCCCAGCCGCTGGCCTTTGGTTCGGCACGGGTAGGTAAAAATTCGATCTTTTCCTCCCCTTCTAAATCTTTTCTGAGAGCAAATTTATATGTTGGTGTTTCCATGCCCCTATTTTATTCATCTCTACTTTCCGTGTCAAGGGCTATAATTTCGTATCTTTCTATGTTGGTGAATTTGCTCAAATCTAAGGTCATCCTGCCTGTATTGAAACGGATCATAGAAACCTTGTACCAGCTCAGCGCTCATGATCCACGTCTCGATAGGGTTATTAATCGGCTTTCGATGTTTTTAGAACGCCCAGAATATGCTAATGCTCAGGAATTAGAACAATCTCTCGACCACGCTAAGGATATGGCTATCAGCTACGGAGTCAAGGGCAACAGCGATCTTTCCGAAATGATGTTGGTCGTCAAAATGGAGGTTGATGACCTTCTTATGCAGGAAAAGATCAAGCATTCTACTGAGGGTCAATCTTCTGCCGGAACTAACGTGGTAGCCATGGCCCAAGAGTTTTATCGACTCGCGGCGAGGAAATAATGCGCCATCATTGCTTTCCTCCCGCTATCATTTTTACCAACACAGATGTTGTACAACAGATCCAAGATGTTCTTACCCGACAACTCTATCTTACCGAGATTATTACTGCCGCAGAGTTTGATGCCCGAGTCGTTGCCGATCCTAACTATCCTCTGAATATCCATCTCAATCATCTTCGAGTTTTGGTATTGAGGGACCTTTCAGATTGTACTAACCGACACCTGGCTGATATCGTTTTATTCCTGAAAGCCGGTTTGGCCTATATTCTCCATAATAAAGTAGGGCCTACTCGTTTCACCACCTCTATCGACAAGATGTATCTCCAGGGATTGATTGCGGGAGATAGGATCCATTTCGAGCATCGTCATCGTCCCCCTCCAACCATTAGCGATGAGCTAACGGATCGGGCCCATTACCACCATCAAGATCTAGATGATCCTCCTCGTGATAGAGATAATCCTAATGATGAATACATTTTGGATGTTGATGACAAGGATAAATACGGTAGATTTGAGGTTCGGGAGCATCATCATGGATGTCATACCATAGAAGAAGAATTCGAGGAGCATGATCATGGGGATGCTGATATGTTTGGGGATGATGACGACTTCGAGGCCGAGGGTAAGTTTAGGGGCGAGGTTGAATTTGAGGGAGACGAACACCGACGACATCACGGCCCCAATCTTCTAGAAGAAGTGGAAGCCACTCCCGACGAGGATGATGAAGTTGATACTGATACTGATACTGATGTTGATAATTCTGAAGAATCCGAGCACCATCATCACCACCACCATCATCATGACGACGACGATGAAGATCATGACGTTCATCAAATTGGAGACGATATGTTTGGGGGTCTTGCGGAAGATATTGATGAAGATGACCTGACCGTAAGTGAATTGGAAGCAGAGGACAATTCCATTGACCAAGGCACCGAAGGCGACTAATATTCTGACATTACGATAAGCTAAGAGGAATCCCTATGCAAAACTTTGACGATCTGAAGAAGAAAATTGAACTATTCGAGAAATTGGCTCGATTCGGAACCCCCGAGAGCTATCTCAAGAGATATTCTCAGGAATTGAAGCAAATGACCGGCCCTGGCCAGTATGTACAGTTCGATCCCTCGAATGTACAGGTGCCAGAAGCCCCTAAAGCAGCGCCAAGTATTCCTGCGCCAAAGCCTGCCACCCCTACCACGGTCCCAGTTCCCCAGCAACATCTTACAGGCAGGGCACTTTTTTCCTTCTTCCAAACCCTCTCCAATAAAATTAGGAGCGGTCAAAAACCCACTCTCGATGAGATGGGCGTTTGGTATGCAAATTCTCCGGCTTTCAAGGGCAGAATGAATTGGCTCGAAAAAATGCTTCATACCCCTCAGGAACATACTCCCGAAGATGTGCAAAATTGGCAGAATGAGCACGGCCTAATCAAGCAAGTAGTCGATCAATTAGGCTAAGGCATTGACATCTCTTCTCCCGGCATTTAGACTGGGATAGATGACTACTCTACAAAACTTTCTCGATTATCGAACTAACTGTCCCCTTTGTAGTGGGACATTGGTGTTAGAATTGACTCTCAATACTTGGACACCTCAACTAGTGGCTCTTGAGGCCGAGCGTGCCATTGGAACATTTTCTATTACCGGTTATCCGATGAGTTCTCGTCGAACTGATTTCCAAATAGAAGTACATTACGATTTGACCTCGAATGACTTTTACTTGTCTCCTTATTTCTCCGAGTCGCAAAGTAGCGTTGATTTAGAGAAGTTTCAATCCTTTCGTAAGAAAAGTCAAGCCATCAATGCCATCAATTTTCATCGTACCTGCGGTAGTTGCGTCGCATATCGTTATAGTTCCAAATCTTTTGATCTCGATCTGAAAAAAGCCCAATACTCTGAGATACCAGTTTTCTATGAGAATGCCATTCTGGTGAAAGAAAAGAAAGAGTATAGGGCTATCAATTTTGTATCGCGAAAAGAGTCGGTTATCGAGATCACTCCTCGTAAAATGCAAAGAGGAATACGGAGTCGTAATTTCAGTTATGATCCATTGGATTGTCCTCTTCGATTTCAACGACTCTTAGATGTCGAACAACTTCCTAATCAATTGGATGATTTTGATACTTGCTCTCTCTTCGCCTAACCCCTGCCTTATTCCGCATTTTGGTGTGTCAAGCGTTATCAGAAAACTAATAACTTGCCTCTGATCTTGCGACCGAGGCATTTGGCTCATTGACGAGAGCCTGCTCCTTGTTCTTTGCAGCCAAGGAGAGAGTGTAGTTGGCCTTGATATTCTTAGCGGCGTTGATATCGGCATGCTCCGCATGCCCACATTCAACGCATAAGTATCGAGAGCCCTTCCTACTTGCTTTGTCTGTATTCCCACAGTCTGAGCATTTCTGACTGGTATAGCGGGCATCCACCTTGACTACTTGCTTGCCAAGTGCTTCTGTCTTGTACCCGATGAACTGCTCTAACTGAAAGAATGTCCAGTTAGACAGCCAGCCGTTGAGTTTTCGACCCTTGTTTCGTTTACGGATACCCGCAAGGTTTTCGAGGACGAACACATCATACGGAAGATTGACCAACTTCTTGGATAGACAATGATTGACATCCGAGCTGAACCGCATTTCTCGACCTGATCTCTTTTTGAGGAGACGCTTTGATGATCGAGTGCCTTTTGCTTGGAGCTGTCGTTTTACATACAGGAACTTGCGTTTCTGGGCTCGAACACGAGAGGCATTGAACAGAGTACCATCCGACAGCGAGATGATGTTGTGCAAGCCTCGATCTGCCCCAACTATTCGATCAGAGTTGTCAGTCTGAACGATAGGAGGAGTGGGGTAAGTAAAAGTAAGGTTGGCTCTGACTTGGGCTTTCCGCTTGTCATAGCCGATGGTGGCTGATTGGAACTTCCAGTCCTTATAGCGATTGGTGAAGAAAGTAGGCAGTTTGATTAACTGCTTGATCCTATCGCCCGACCAAGAGAACGAGAGCAAATTGCCACGAAGAGATATGGTTCGAGCATTGTATCTAACTGCTGAATGGGGCTTCTTGGTGGGCTTGAACTTGAAGTCGATGGCTTTTACAGCCTCCACAGCAGTATCTCGGATAGCCTGCAAGACCGAGGAAGGTATCTCTGGGAACTCTGCCCGAATAGGGTAGTAGAGGGCTTGGTGGGCCTTGATCTTGTTGTAGGTATAGTTCTCGAAGGCCCAATCGATATGCCTATTGAAGATGACCGAGCAGGTCTTCAAGTAATCAAGAAAGCCTGTTGGGACATTGACTGGGACGGAAACTGTTCGCTGCATATATGAGAATGATGGATCATGCCTAGATCAAGGGCAATAATTCGATATATCAAATGGATATCAAATTTCTGTCGTAACAATGCTAGCAGCAGAATAACTTTCTTGTCCAAAAGATCATGAACTATAACTCCCTTGCCCGGTTAGCCACTTTTTACCAACAATTGGTCAAGGTTAGTGTCGAAGATACCAAAACCATTCTTTCTCAACTGTCTCAGTTAGAGCATTTCAAGGATCGTATTGAATATGCTGAGAAGCATACGGAGCACCTCTCTTCTGGATCAGCCCGTATCATCTATAAACTTCCCGACGGTCAAGTGCTAAAACTGGCCAAGAACAAAAAAGGCCTAGCCCAAAATAAGGTGGAATCCGATCCTGGAATGAAATCCAAATATATCAATCCTACCATTTTTGCTGACAAGCAGGGCTACTGGCGGGTGGCTCCTTTTTTAGAGAAGATCAATGAGAAGGATTTTGAGCAAATGACCGGCATTGATTTCAAGCAGTTCGGAGACGCTCTTCGATATGGTTTGAGAGACCTTTCCAATGGCGAGCACGAGAAACCCAACAATTTTGAGCGAATTGCTAAGACTGAACTCTATCAAGACCTTGTAAGACTCAGCAAGACATTTAGGGTTTTGCCGGGGGATTTGGCACGGATTTCCAGTTATGGAACTAATGGAAAACATCCGGTAGTTTTAGATATGGGTCTAACCAGAGAAATCTATGACACCTATTACGATGATTCGGATTCCAGTTCTACTTAGTTCGGATCATCTCCAATGATACAATAGTTCAATTTATTGGGGTCCAGTCCTTGTCGATACGCTGCCCACCTTTCGGTAATTCGATCCACGCATTGAAAGGTAATGGGGTCGTAGTTTTCGTCCATCAAGGTACCTTCAATATGTCTGACGCCCATCAGGTGCCCGATTTCATGCATTACTACGCCTCTTAGTTTTTCTTCCCGTTCTCTTCCGCCAATGACATAAACGGTATCGCCTCTGCTTCCTATTCCATTAACAAAGGCTAAGGTTTCATCGGAGCATTCTTTCAAGGCGCAGGCTTCCGACTCAGAAATTTTCCGGAACATGTATCCCCGCTTCTCTTGTATTCCCGCAACACTATCCTCATCGAAGGTTGCATCAAAGGATTCTATTCGTAATTGGATGTAGTTATTGAGAACATAATTCCACTGCATGATAGCATTGACGACTTCTATCTTTTCTTGTTCCGTAAAACCACGATCGACATAGACCGAAATAATCCGCCAACTTATCTCTGTTGGGGCAACTCGGGTGTATTGGTAGAAGTTATGATAGCACCCCACACAAAGAAGGGCTAAGCACAAGTCTATCAACAACCAAAATTTCATGGCTTACAAGCAGTCGTTAGACTTCTTCGATAAACTCTTTCAGTTCCGGTACTGCCACAAAGAAAACGCTGCCGGGCAATCTCATACTCAAAAAGTCTGCAATCCCGACCAGCTCACCTTTTTCATTGTAAGCAGGTCCGCCACTGTTGCCGAAGTAGATGCCATTACCACTCACTTGCAAAAAGGTACCTTTTCGATCATGATAGTCTTCTCTGACTGCCGCAACATAGCCGTGGCTCAAAGTAAAATAATTTCCCGTGGGCGTTCCAATAACTTCCACCGCTTCGCCCAGTGCGGGCATCTCGTCCGCGATTCGCGCAATTCCATGAGCCGGAATCCCTTGTTTCGGCAATAGCAGTAGTGCCAAATCTTTGTCCTTATCTTCTTTGACCACGAAGGCCAAATGCATCGCAGCAGGCTCCTTGCCAACGCCTACCGCTTCGGAGGCTAAGGTGTAGTGCATTGGAAGCTTATCCAACTCTTCCACGTTATCCTTTTCTGCTATCGCTGCCGCGCAATGTCTTGCTGTCAAAATCTCCCGTTCCGAAATAAAGACTCCGCTGCAATATGGTTTTACTGAGGCGGTACCATCATCTTCATTCATCACATAAGTAGTTAGTACTACCGTCTTACTCATCAAGTTTGGCACACTAACTTGCCCACTGACGTGCATACTGGTACCACAACCGAAACTGAAAATCGACAAACAAGCAATCAACAGAGCCTTCAACAAATTCATATGTGCAGCCTTTTTGGAAGATTTTGAGGGATGTTTCTAAGGACCTCAAACAAGAGATGCCTTTTTATGCAGCGCGTAATGCTTTATTCCGCAGCGCTTTCCATTCCCATGATTTCCGGATGCTGACTCAAATGCTTCACAAACTTCTTGGCATACTCCGCCCATCTTTTCGGATCATCCTTATGCATCTTCTCGAAGAAAGTGCTAACAACCAAATTCTTCCGAGCATCTCTGCTCGCCGCGAATGGTAGGTTCAAAAAGCTCCGCAGTGCTATTTCCCGGTATTCCACCGGCACATTCCGAACATGCTCCATAAAGGTTTCAATGGTATCCGCCAAACTGGTGTAAAACTCTTCATCCCGTAAGTGATAAGGGATGCTCGGATCAACCAAGGGAGGGGCCGAATGCCTGACTTTCTCAGCAGGTAGTCCTCCTATCTCTTTCAATCCTCGCATTATCTGAATGATATACTGGACCATATGAATGAGTTCATGGGCCACCGTTACCTTCAGCTCATTCTGTTTCCCTTGCAAATCCAAGGTCAATTGACGAAAGTCTTGCAGATTCTGAGCCATTGGCAATTCTGCATAGGTGGTGATTTGGAAGTTATAGCTCCATTGAGCATTAGCTCCCGGTCGTGGATGTTTGTCCATTGTAGGGTAGAAGACTTCATAGCACTTTACTCCTACTACTCCGTGCTCTCCTAGCACTTCTTTTATCTTCTCCCCAGGTCCCACCGGCCCATCCCAATCATCAAAATTCAATTTCGCAAAGTAGTAGGCGAAGTCTATCTGGTGGATGATCATTTTCTTGCCGCTTCGTTCGGCCAACGCTTCCAGCACGGTTCGTATCGCCATACTTTCTTTGTTCCGTGGGAATCTCTTCTCCTCAAAGTTTTCCAGGATCCGTGTAGCATAAGCTCCTACCACGAAGTCGCTGATGTCTCTCACCATAGCGGGTGGGGCGGTAATGATTCCAGTTTTCAGCATCTCTTCCCAATGTCATTTTATCCTCTTGACTTCTTATTCTCTTGGATTTACCATGTCAATAACAAAGGACACCATATGGGAAGCAAGACGCCACTTAGAGAATTAGGATACTATTGGATTCAAGATAAGGATAAGAAATATGAGCCCCGCATCGCTTCTTATACCTATATTGAAGGTAATAGGTGGGAGAACGGTGTTTATGTTGGTCGTGAGAGAGAATATAGTTGGTTTGTGGGTGATGAGGAGTTTTCAGATGATGATATTACGATCCTTTCCGAGCGTCTTATTCCTCCTAATAAGGTTTAGGGCTCTCGCCCCACTCTCCATTTTACGCGGATCCTCTCGCTCATGATCTCCTGGCACGATTTTCAATCCAAAGGCTGTCCCATCTGTCGTCTTCCTCTTGTTCAGGAGTCCCGCGGCAGCAGCCAATACCGATGTCGGGCTGTCCTTACCGCAAAGAATGGCACCTCCAAGAGTTGAAGTATCTAATTCCATTCATTTGACGCTTACATTTTGGCACGATTCTTGCATTCGGTTTCCGGCGTCAATTTTGCAGTTCGGCGAATTATCCAGGTTTTGAGGGTTGAGGGGGTCTGATTTGAAGTGGCGGTGGTGGGTAGATGGCCTATTAGTGGGGCTAGGCTTAGTTATAGGACGCTTTCGACTGAGATTGACATCCCCCTACGTTCTAAGGTGCGACGCTTCCTAGGGCCTTATAGGAGGAGTAGTTTCGGGCAGTAAGGTAAGGTGGAATAGATTGAGGGGTGTTTAGGAATGGTAGGATTGGTGGGGCGGATAGGATAGTCAGATTAGTGTCGAGCAGGGTTTGATTGAATGGGAGGGATTAGTGTTGAAGGCGGGCGGAAGAGTGTTTTACCCCTGTTTGGGAGGCCCACACCGCCCCACCCTGGCCTACCTCCCAGGAAACGGGGGCTCCAGCCCCCTATGGCATGCTTCTTGTCCTTGCAATCCCCATACCAACTACAATATCCCACCTTTCTGCTGGTATCCTTCTTTCCCCTGCAATACCTATGCCATTCCTCGAGAAACCTACCATCTCCTACAACTTCCTACCAAAAGCCCTTGGCATGTTCCTTTCCCTTGCAGTTTCAATGCCAACCGGCCCCAAACCACCTTATCCTACCACTTGGCATGGGTTTTGCACCGCCCGACCTTGCCCTACATCTCCCACCTTGTACTACACGGCACCCTTGGCATGAGTTTATCCGGTGCAAGATACCGGCCATCCCCGCCCTGTCCTACCTCCCCCTACCCTCTAGGCTTGGCATGCTTCTATCCCATACAACAACTGTACCAGGTAGGCAAGACCCCTACCCTGGGGGTGAGGGTAGGCTCCCCCACCCTGGGGGCCCCATACCCCAACCCTATCCCCAATGATTCCGCCTACTTAGCCCAATACCTACATCGTACCCTGGGCTCCCGCCCCCATCCCACCTTGCCCTACATCAGGTGCCTCTCCAATGATTCCGCATAGTTAGCCTCTACCCTCTCTTGGCATAGCACGTGCTATCTATGTCTGTATCGTGGTCCTCTCCCGCAACCTACCCTCCCGCACCGCGCGCTACATCCGTGGTCGCAACGTGGGACAAGGTAGGATGTTGGATGACCTCTGCTCCCTGACAACCTAATAGTCCTACATCGGCGCCAAACGTCCTAGCGTCTTACATGCATACCCCGTAAGGGGTGCAAGGTGGGGCGATGAAAGCGGAGGCGGAAGATGTCCCACATAGTGGGTGCGTGGTCTGCCACAAGGTAGGCTAGAGTAGGGCCAGGTCATCCTGTCTAGTGTTAGGTCGGATACTCGTTACGTGTCCCGTCCTTCCTAACCCCCCGAAAACATAGGGAGAAAACGACACTGGACTATCAGGTAGAGATAGCATCCTACCAGGATACGGAAACGATGTAAGGAGTCGAGCCACACTGTATAGGTTCCCCCTACATCGTTTCCCGTAGCGGTTAGCATCTAAGGCAAGTAGTATGCCACGTTGCGCGGTGCTTCGCGGCGCCTTAGGTTCTAACCGCTACGTAGCAGTAGCGTTCAGTAGTAACCCAACCGTCCCACATGGGACATAACAGGAGATACGTCATCATGGCCATGATTCCCAGCGACACGAGTAACAAGGTTCTGGTCCTTTCCGAGACGGAAGAGAGCGCGGCGACCGAGGCACTGTCGACCTTGCACGCAATCTTCGCCAATGCCTGGCCCAACGGCAAGGCTCTCGGCGACAAGGTGCTGACTCCCGACACGATCCGTACCGTCAACGATCGCGTGATCAAGTCGCTTTCGTTCATGGCGACCGAGCGGAAGCGCGAGGCCGAGAAACAGATTCGCGCGGATCTGGCGAATCTCATGGGGCCGTATGCGGAAGAGTACGAGACGCGCCGCGCCGAGTACAACGGGCTTTCCGCTGGCTTGCGTGCCTCGCTCGGCGGTTTCCCCGGGTCGTACAACGTGCCGTGTTCGGCGCTTTCCGAGGCATTCGAGAGCGGAATGGCGATCGAGCAAGTCGCGATCCGCTGTAAGGAACTCGGTTTCGTCGTGACGCGCCTTGCGGACGCATCCAAGACGCTTTGCGTCAAGGTGACTCCCCCCGCGGCGAAGTAGGTTCCCAGCCTACAAGGTAGGAGAACTACCCTCCGGCCCCTAACTTCCCATACACGGGAGGTTTGGGGCCGTTGTAGTTTCCCAACCGACACGAAGGGAGAAGACACACAATGAACAACATCATCGCCTATGGTGCGGCACTGGCCTACGTGGTGGCTTGTCTGGTCGCGGTGGCGTGGTAGGTAGGACAATGAACGACATCTCGCCTACCATCCGCGCCCACCTTTCGGTCAAGTATGGCCAAGTGTGGGAGGTTACCGTAGTCAAGCGGGAAGGAACCCACACCGTGGTCACCTTTGACTACAACCTGGGCGCTATGGGGACAATGACCCTACAGCAGCGCTTCGGGGTGCAGGACATCCCACAAGGTGAGGCGGAACGAGTCAAGTAGGGCATCCACCTACATTCACCCTGGAAAGGGGCCACAAGGCTCCTTTCTGGGGATTCGTGTTTTCTGCGTTTGGGGCAGCATGTGGGATAGTTCCTCACAGCCTATCATATGGTATGGCAGGTTGTGAGGAGGTATGACAATGAAGGCTCCCAGGGATCAACGTCGGGAAATGGCGGAAGTGTGGGCGGAGTGCGAGGACAGGCGCACGGTCGCCTATATGTCGGGCATGATGGCAGAGGACAAAGACGAGTGTGAGGAGGAAGAGGAGGAGGTGGGATGATGCGGCCCCAAAGTCGGGAAGTCACCTACCACGACGTCGAAACCGGGGACGAGGTGGTCGCACTCCTCCCACACAAGCACGAAGTGTGCTCCAAGTGCGATGGACACGGCACTCACCTGACACCGAGCATCGGCAACCACGCCTACTCACAAGAGGAGTTCGACGAGGCGTTCGAGCCCGGCAGTGAGGAAAGGGAAGCCTACTTCTCACGAGGTGGGATGTACGACGTCCCCTGTGAGGTGTGTGGGGGCAAGAACGTGGTTCTGGTGGTGGATGGGGACGCTTGTACCACACCGGAGCAGAAGGAGCACCTGGCTGCGTACCTCAAGTACCAACGTCAGGTGGCGCAAGACAGAGCAGACGATGCTCGTACCATGTGGTACGAGTCGGGTTGTCCAACGGATTGAACGAGGAGGTGGGATGATGGGTGTCTTTTCTGCCGAGGTAGTCGCATTGGCGCTTGCTTCCCTACATCAGCGCCGAGATGGCATCTTCTCCCAGGAGCCGCTCCCCGTGTACGAGGAGTTGGTCAAAGGTAAGAGGGTGCGTCGACGGACGAACGTGCGGGTGGATGGCCCCCCGTACCTGTACGCTTTTCACTACACGGAGGTGGGATGATGAACGACTTCGATGACGATTTCGTGTCCGGCGACGACATGCCCGTAGGTGAGATCACACCTCCCAAGCCGTTCTGGCGGTGTGAGGAATGTGGGCACAAGGATCACAAGAAGCCTATGCCCGCCGATCGTGTGGCCTTCTACCGCGGGCTGGGAATCACCAAGGACTCACCCAAGTGCCCCAAGTGCAAGAGTGTAGGTTTCATGCCGGTGGGGTACTGAGATGACCCTACATCTCCGTGCCTTGGAGTACCTCGCCGTACAGTTCAGCCTGGCCCTGATGTGGCATCCTACCTTTCAGCGCAAGGTGCGTATCGGCGATAGCTGCGTCTTCTCTACCTGGGCCTACGATGTGGGAGAGGAGTGGGGCATCTCGGGGGAGGTGGTACGCATCTTCCTCCGTCTGTCTGACAATGGGCGGAAGTGTGAGCATTTGCTCTCCTTCCCCTGACAAGTAGCTGGGAGTGGGACTTCGGTTCTGCTCCTGGCTACAAGTGTTTCTGGCGCATGTAGGGGGATGTAGGTATTTAGCCACATCCCCCGTCAAAGTCTGCCTCGGTCTCCTGTTAGCCTCTCTCCACCCATAGACCCCCACGCACCGGAGAGAAGCGGACAGATAGGGAGCCCGGGGCAGACTTTGGCGCACATTCAACCACATCCACCCCAGGAGGACTACATGGACTCTCAATTCACCGCGATGGAGCTGAGCCTGCTTCGTCGTCTCATCCGAGCCCACATGTCGGAGTGTGGGGACAAGGAGCTGCACGGCACCCTGAACACGATGTACGACAAGGTGCTGAAACTGGTGCCGATGGCGGAGGAGCCGGGGGTGCTCGACCTGAGCGCCGAAGCCGAGGAGGTGGGATGCGATGGGATGTGTGAGCCCACTTGCGCCTTCTGTCGGAGGCAGGCTGACATTGCGGCCGAGAACGAAGTAATCGAGATGGGGTACTGACAATGGCCCACATCTACGGCTGTTTCTTCTGCGGTCGCATTCTCACCTTGGAGGAAGTCAATCTACCTGCCATCCACCGGCTGGGAAAGGAAAAGGTGCTGATGTGTGCGGATGACTACATCGAGCAAGCCAGCATCGAGACCGAATTGGTGCAGGAAGCCATCGCATCGGTGGATGTGATCCTGGCGGAGTTCGAGAAGGCAAAGGTAGGATAAGGTGCGGAAGAGTGCGAAGGCGTCAAAAACCACACTGTAGGCAAAGGAAGCAAAGGTGCAACAATGGCTCGATACCTGATGGCAGCGTGCGTGATGTTGAGCGGCTGCGCCTATGGTGCGGGCCCGGTAGACTACACCCCCACCGCGGATGACGGTGGGCAACAGTATCCTGACTTCTGCTACACGGCGCATCAACAAGGCATCCCTTGCGGGGCGCCAACCTGGGATGATGCGGGAATGCCGTGGCAGGAAGTAGGCGGAGGTAGCAACGGTGTGCCTACGCCCCGAACGGGTGGGCACTTGGACTGAGATGTCGGATTGAAGCCTCCAAGGGTATCCCTTAGGGGGTTTCGGTCTGCGGGCTCCGGTTGGGAGCCCCTCAGCAGTCAGCCTACATGAAAGCCCCGCTTTACCTTCAACGGGGGTAATTGTGGGAATGTCAGACGGGATGAGGGGCTGGAATGGGCCTCGTCGATACCCCGCCACATTCTGCGTTCATGTGGGCTGACTGCTGGGATAACTTGGGATACGAAACGACAACCGCCCCCAAGGGGGCTCAACAACGGAGATCATCATGCAACTGGCATATTGGATTGCTGAGAGCAACTGCGGCAACGCCCCCATTCGCGCCCTGAGCCGCAAGGCTGTTCGGGCGGAGATCGAGACCCGAGGTGAGGAAGGCAACTACCATGAGGCCCGACGTGTAGTCTTGGAGTATGCTTCCGGCTTCGCCCTGCTGAACCTCCTCCTCGGCGACACGGTGAACGAATTGGAGCAGAACGGCGGAAACGTCGACCCGGAGAACACCTCGACCGTCTACAAGACGGGAGAGGAGAGCATGGACATGTCAGCGTGGCTCAAGTCCGCCTAACCCCTACATCCAACCCACAACAACCGACAAGGAGAACAAGTGTCATGCAAGAGATCGATATGAGCCTGGACGGAGACATTCTCACCATTCGGCTCGATTTGAGCCAGAAGGTGGGACAGAGCAAGACCGGCAAGAGCCAGATCATCTACAGCAGCCGCGGCCCTCAGCGGGTGTGCGGAAAGGACGGAGAGCACGGACAGGTACGCGTTTCGATGAACGTGTTCTCAATCATCCCCAAGGCCAACCGAGGCAGCGCACAAGGTGGGGAAGAGGACTTCGGCGGGGGAGACGAGAACCTGCTGGACTACCTCGGCCGCTAACCACCCACACAAGGAGATACTCACATGCAATTCACCATCGAGTACGACAATCACGGACGGTTCCGAATCGTGGCGGGGGTGGCAGGCAATCGGAAGGAAGGGGACTGGTCTACTTACACTGGGATCGCCACTCTCACCCTGGGCACCGGCCCGACTGCCAAGACCTACATCGCGAGTTCGGAGTACGGTCTGCTCCCCAAGGCGGAGACGGTGTACGAGATCACCGCCCAATCGTCTGAATTGAAGGAGACCGGCACCTGCATCCACAAGGAGCCGTGCAGAGTGTGTCGGGAGCTCGCCAAGGAGGCGAAGACAGCCTGAGGTCGCAGTCATCTTACCTTGTCGCTTGTTCAAGCGGCGCTTCGCTGGCAGGTTTCACTTGCGTTCAACCACCCACAACCTCGGAGGATGTCATGAAAGCGTTCGTTGCCATCGGGTTTGCCATCGCCACCACCTGGATGCTGTACTTCTTCTTCCCCGCACTCTCCCACACCGCCTTCAACTTGAATACCCTCGAAGTGGCCTGGAGCACCTGTCTGTTCGTAGCCCTGGCCATCGTCTCGCTGCGGGCGGTGTATTCCAAGAAGGGGAGGTAAGGAACATGCGCAAGATCGGCGACAAGATGTGTTTCAGTGGTGGGGCGGAAGAGACGCCCAAGGTCGAGGTGGTCAAGTGGATCGACTACCTTTCCCTACATGATGGGGAATCCACCTTCAAGATCACCCAGGGTGAGGGTGCGGGAATGCAAAGTGTCATCCTCTCCCCCGAAACCCTCAAAGCCATCCTGAGGTGGTATGAGGAGGGGAAATGAAGGCAGTCATCTTACTTCGCCTGCTCGCCATCCCTACCCGTAAGCAAGCCGCGGCAAGACTTCGATACCACGGCTACTTACGGATACATCAGGGGATACTTCAACACTCCCCCAGCGTGTGATCCCATCTGGGTCGTTTTGGACGATGGTGGCGCAGGTGTTCTCACCTGGCAGGAATGCCTCCGACTGATTCGAGCCAATTTCCCCCGAAAGAGAAGGAAGGGGTAAGCACATGTACACCGGATGTGATCCCATCCCCACCATGCTGCGTTCCAAGCGGATGTTGGCGCGAATGGTGGTCGATTATCAGAACACCGGCACCTACCTGGACTTCAATGGTAAGCGCTGGACTAACACCTCCCACGGTATCGTACTGGCGTGGGAAGAGTACGACAGGGACTTCGGAGAGATCGAAAAGGAATTGAAGGTAGGACAATGAAGAACGGTATGCGACGAATCCATCCTGGTGAGGTCATCCGTGAGGAGTACCTCAAACCTCTCACCATGAGCGCAATGGAATTGGCGGGGCAAACGGGTATCCCTCCCTACACCATCGTTGCGCTACTGGATGAGCGAGCAAGCATCACACCCGACATCGCCGAGCGCCTGAGTAAGGTGTTAGGCTCTACTGTCGCCTTCTGGCTCAATCTGCAACTGGCCTATGACCAGAAGAGCAGTCCGTGAGATTCGTGGCTGTTTTCAGGGACAAGCAGGTAAGTCTCCCATACGAGAGTGTGGAAGCCCTGCAATCCCACAACGACTACCGTTGGATACAGTTGTTCCAAGTGGTAGAGGGTGAGACATCGGAGGAGTTGAACGGAAAGGTGAAGGAGAGCCTACGGTTCCTCTGTCCGCGCAAGTGGGCATACAGACACTTACCAGAAGGTCGGTGGTGCGTTCGAGGCATTGATCTCCTTACAGGCACCAAAGGTGTCTTGGAGAAGTGCCCAACAGTGGATGACGCCCTCGCCCTTTATCACCAGATGTGCGCGGTGGGGGAGTTTGGGAGACTGAGTGTGGGTCTGTACCAGGAGGTAGGTCGATGAAAACCCTGGAATTAGGTGTGGGTGGTTTGCTGGGGATGTTCGCCGCATCCGTCTTCGGCACCGCCTGCGCCAATCCTCCTTCGCACTACACCGTCTACATCAGCCCCCACTTCGACCCACCCCACATGCAGATGGTGCTCGAAAGTCTGGATGAGTGGGAGTCCAAGGCTGCCAATGTGGGGCTGTCCTTCGATGTGGTGATTGAGGAGCGGATGTGCGATGAGTCCTGCGACAACGCCTTCTCCATTACCAGTGAGAGCGTGGAGGAGATTCGGCGCCTCTCCGGAGACCCTAACGCAGTGGGTACCACCTATCACTGGACAGATCACATGGGGCACGAATGGGCGAGGGTGTTCGTCCCTGGGGATGAGGCGGATGAGGAGGCGAATGGGATTGATGCTGTAGGTTTCAGTGGCATCACTCAGCACGAAGTGGGACATGGGTTAGGCCTTCAACACACCTTCGTACCGGGTGTGTCATTGATGTTCCCTGAATACCAGAAGGCAGCCCCTCATGTCATGTGCGTGGATGTGGTGCAGTATGCCAACCTGCGCCATGAGAACAACGGCTTCTGCAAAGACGATTGAAGGGAGAGGTGGGACAATGAAGGTCAAGTGCGTCAATAACGCCAAGCAGGAAGGGGCGCTAACGGTGGGGAGAGAGTATCGGGCTATCACCTATTCGCCCGGATGGCTGGAAGTGGAGGACAATCGTGGCGAATATGCGCCCTACTCCGCAGACCGTTTCGTGGAAGTCGACGAGGCCTGTCCCGACACCCAACCCTCCCTCCCCCGACACTTGGAGCGGAAAGTGCCCAGTCTCCCACCTCAGCCCACCAAGGGGCAGACCTCGGATAGGGAGCGAGAGATGGAGTTCTTCCGTGCTTCCTGCCAATCCCACACCTGCGACAAGTGTGGGGCTCCTACCCCCTGCAACTACCATCCCACGCATCCTCAGGGATGGGAGGTGGTGTGAGCATGTACATCATCTCATGCATTGCTGCTGCCATCTGGTCGGTTCTGTCGCTTTACATGGGCCGAAGTATGTTCCTCGATGGGAGGGCCTATTACCGGACACTGAGGGGCCGGTGGCAGAAGGAACGAGAACGGGCCATCCTGGCCTCAACTACATACATCTACCGGAGTGCGCCTCCGATGAGGGAGAAGTCATGAGCAAGGATTACACTTCGACGAACCCCAACCCAAGAAGAGGTAGGACAATGGATGACATTGACATTACCGACACTCTTCTTCGGGCGATGTACATCTGTGTAGCCAGTTTCACCGCAGTGTATGCACTGCTGGGAGGATGAGATGAGTCAATATCAGATGCCGAGAGGCAATGTGCCCAAAACGGCGGAATTGAAGTTCAAGGTGGGGGATCGGGTGGCGCATGTCTTCGGAGTCTATCCGGACGGACATGGGCCGGGCGAGGTGATTCGCCTGAATGAGAATCGGGAGGGGCTGTACCGGGCGGACAAGTACCCCTATGTCGTACTCTTCGACAATGGGTATCTGGACTTCTACATGGAGAAGGACTTGAAAGGAGAGGTGGGGTAATGGCGTTCTTCGCAGTCAAGGCAGGAGATCGGGTGCAGGGACATTCCGCCGCTCAGAACAAGTCTGAGTGGCACGTCAAGGTGGGCGTGTGTAAGCGTACTTGGGGCATGTTGGTCTATGTGGTCTGGGATGGGGAAACGGAGGAGAGCCGCATCAACGCGTTCTTTCTGGAACCGGAAGGGAAGGAGGTGTGAGATGAACATCCTGATCGTGGATGATGACCAGACACGGCACGACATGGCGGAAGACCTCTTTACCGCGGCGGGGCATGTGGTCTTGCATGCCTTCTCCTGCGATGAGGGGAAGGAGATTCTGCAAGCCGGGACGGTTCGGATCGGTCTGCTGATGTTGGATCACGACCTGGGCGTAGATGGGAGTGGGGAGGATGTGGCGAAGTTCATCGTGAATGAACTCGATCCATCCTACTATCCCGCACAAGCAGTGAGCCATAGTTGGGGTGGGAAAGGCGCGGCCATCATTCGGTCATGGCTGACTGCTGCCAAGATTCCCACACAGGAGTGGCCTTTTGATCGGGATTTGGTCAAGTACATGATCAAGAAGTTGGTGCCGCAGTAGAGTAGTGTATGTCCCCATATCTGCTAACTGGTTAGGCGGACAGACTTTCAATCTGTTGGTTCCGGTTCGAGCCCGGATGGGGACGCCAGTGTAGTTAGTCCAACCCAAACTCAGTAGAGAAGCCACCATATTCCTCAATGGCCCCGAAGATGTGTTGAACTATTCGCATCCCTTTCTTAGCAGTGATATGTGCTGTACCGTAGAGAAGCGTGTTCTGTGGCTTCTTGTGTAGGCTCGCTCTACTTATTGGATTCACTCTTGTCTTCCTGAAATCGCCCTTAGGAATACCGAGGGTGTCAGACCAGTAATTCTCTATCTCCTCAACTGATAGACCGTTGCCAGTGTAGCAATGGATGATCAGGGTCGTTTTCACATCAGGGAAATACTGATGTAGGAATTGAAGCCATACTTTCAGTAAGTATGGGTCGCTGTTGGCTAATTGACAGCTTACCCTATCCTTTGCTCCTTCGCCCCAGTACAGACCACATCCCAATGCGTGCAGATATTCCTTTCGTTTTGCTACCTCGTGTCCGTTTTTTCTGGCTTCAATGCGTGCTTCCCTGGCTAATCGCTGTCTTCCTTTCGCGCCCTTGTGCTGCCTATCGTAGATAGGATTGCGCGTCGTTAGCGCATCTATCTGCGCCTGAGTAAGTACAACATCCCTCACCCATACAGAGACACTACTTCTGGCGACCCCTAACGCCTTAGCAATGTCCCTAACACTCTGTCCTTCTTGTCGCATAACCCGTGCCTTTTCTCGTTCGATACTCTTCATGTTGAACTCCTTACCTACACCTATATCCGCTCCGTCCTGGGTTCTAATTCTCTGCGTTTGATTCCGAGCGAAATCGTTCGCAGTCAATCGCAGGTAATTCAACCAATCAACGCATAGGGAGATACTACCATGGCCAAGCAGAACAAGAGTGCGGACAAGTCGGAAAACAAGGCGAGCAAGTCGGGATTCCGTCGCCACAATCGATCCAACAATCGTGGCACGGTGTCGCAGGATCGTGCCGCTTCCCCGCCCAAGTTCTCCGAGATGGGGAATGCGCAGACTTTGAAGCATCAGAACGGCAATGTCATCGTGCGTGGGCAGTTCAACCGCTGGGAGTCTCTCAACGCCAAGCATCCCACCCCCGCCGCTCCGGTGGTTCCTACGGCCAACATCTTCGACATCTTGGGAGAGGTCTGACATGAACCTCTATCAGCGTATGTATGAGTACAAGTGGGTGATCCTCGCCTCCTTCCTCGGCTCTCTGAGTTTGGGGCTGGTGGTGTTGGATGACCTGCGCCTTCGGCATGACCTGGCCATTTCTCAGGTTCTGGTGGAAGCGATGGCGGAGCCTCCTCCTACCGCCTGCGCCAATGATTCCGTTTGTAAGGACGGGTGGGTGTGCGATGGGGCGATTCAGTATTGCATCCCGGCCCCTATCGTCTTCGAGAGTAAGGGGAAGTAGGATGGTGGGCGTGTATAAGCATCATGTGAGTTGGTTCCGCCTCGCCTACTTCGGTGCCTGGATTCTGATCCTGATTGGGATTGGACTGGTGATCGGTTCCGGGGTATTGGGCCTGGTTTCCTGGCTGTGTTCCTGAGGAAAGGAAGTCTCACCATGTACTACCAAGTAGTTCCCCCTTCTCCCGAGGTGATCCGTACCAATCGGTTCGCTATCGGCGCCTTGGTAATGGGCAAACTGACCGGATGCGTTGCGCTGGGTGTGGGCTATATGACCTTCCCTGCGCACTTCTCCCTGGCTGTGGTCTTGTTCATCACCGCGTTCTCTTTCTTGGGCGCTGCCGTGGCTCTCTGCGTCAAGGCTTGGAAACTCCAAGACCGTCAAAACCCCGTTCAATTCGAGGAGGTGTGATATGGCTGCTCATGTAGTTGCTCTCATCGTTGTGGGCGTGGCGTCGGGTTTCGCATTGGCGATGGCCCTGCTCCCGGAGATTGCCGATTACTTCGACAAGCGACAGTAAGGGAGAACGACAATGGACGACAATCGTACCATGAAGGATTTGGCGGAGGATGTGTTCACCTCTCAGAACGCCTGCAATTTGAGTGGAGTGGTGCATTCCTTTTCCCGGGATATTACGCGCCTGCGAGCCCTGTTGGAAGAGTCGATGGGGGACAAGTTCAATACCACCGCCCTCAACCGTCATCCGATCTCCGTGATGTGGGCAAGCAAGATCGCCTCTCTCACCTTGTGCGAGGGACACGGAGTTTTCAGCAAGGCCTACTCCTGGTGTGTGGCGGTGATGTCAGGCGGGACGATCCCGGAATGGGAGGTGTGAGATGACCTGCTACTGTGAGAGTCTGCATTGCAAACAAGACCATAACAAGGGCGGGGTCGATGGTCTTGTCGCTTGCCAACAGCCCACTTCTGGCCACAAGATCATGTACGTTGGGGATGTGTGCGAAGGCTGCTATCACGATACGCCCAAAGTGTATCGACTGCCCTCAAAGGAGGATATGTGATGACTACCAAGGAATCTCCGAAGAGTGGGATGAAGGAAGACAAGGCCCTGAAAGTGGTCAAGAGTCTCAGCGACGAGGAATTGGTTTCCCTGAAAGGGATGGTGGAGGATGAGATTCACCTGAGGGTGGATACCAAGGTGGCCAAGGGTCAATTCGCGACCCCTCTCCCCGAGGAGTTTCGTGCCTGGTTTGCGGGCAAGAGCAAGTTGGATGCCTATAAGGCATACAGCAAGCGCACCGGAGCCTCGATGTACGAGACGGTGCGAGTGATGCACACGGTGGCGATGGACAGGAAGAGGGTGGGGGTATGAGATACATCGACGATCTGGCTCTGGTGATTCGGCATCCCAAACATCTGAATCAGTTTCTGAATAGCGATCTTCAATGGGGCCCGCTTTCCTCTGCCTGGAAGTATGATTCCGCCTACTTAGCCCAATACCTACATGGCCCCAATGTGGTGTATGCGGATGCAGAGGATGTGGGCGGAGAGGTGCTGCTCTACGACACGGATACCAAGAAGTTGTATCGGTTGGTGGAGGTGAAACAATGAGCAAGCGAGTGGTGATCATGAGTGGTATTCCTGGGAGTGGGAAGGATACCTACGCACATAGTCTCCCTATGCCGAGCGGACATAAGGCGCTAATCAGCGCCGATCAGTTCTTCACCATGTCGGATGGCTACTACAAGTTCGATCCGTCCAAGTTGGAACAGGCGCACGCTGATTGCTTCCGTAGGTTCATCGAGCAGGTGGCGTGTCCATGGAAGGATATTCCTCCTCCCTTGATCGTGGTCTGCAATACCAATACGGAGGCATGGGAGATCGCTCCTTACTATCAAGCCTCACTGGCCTTCGGGTGGGAGCCGGAGATCATTACCCTCCGATGTGGGACGATGGAGGAGGTGGCGAAGTGCGCCCAGCGGAATATCCACGGGTGTCCTCCCGCCGCGGTGTATGCTATGCACCGACGATTGAAGGAGAGAAGACTTCCGCCGTTCTGGAAGAGCACGGTGGAATGGGTGAAGGTGTAGGTCGAAGACCTCACGAATGAAGTGAGTGTAGGACAAGGTGAGGGGATGAGGTCGTAGCGGTCAAACCACAGTGTAGGCAAAGGAGGTCAAAGGTGAGATACGACCAGCAAGTGATCGATTGGCTCCGCGCCCTGCGCGAGCAGCACAAGGAATTGGGGAACAAGTCGCGGTCATCGGAGGAAAGGAACGCGCACCTGGTGGCTCAGGCAACACTGAGTCAGACTATCCTGCTGTATCGGCAGGAATGCGACAAGGCGGAAAAGGTGGCACGAGCGGAGGCAATGCCGTGTGAGCCTTGTCCTGCCCAATGCTGCAAAGTGTGTGGGAGCCCTAATCGCTCCGCTTATCACCTTGTCCCTTTCCGAGGTCTCTACAAGGTACCTGCGTGCTATGCCTGCTCATTGGTCGCCCGGAAGGAATGGGATGCCAAGAAGCGTGCCAAGCGAACGCAGGTGCTGGTTGACGCGGTGCAGGGGAAAGAGTGAGGCAAGGTAGGATGACATAGGCCTACGGCTGAGCCTGAGCCTTCGGGAGTATCGGAGGCTCATTGTTCGGCAAAGATCGTGCCATCGGCATAATCGTCAGCATTGGGCTTGTCAATGTCGAAGGAATGCTTAGGTTATGGGTGCGACGGTCAAGGCATGTTGCCTCAGCCGTTGGTCGAAACCGCTCCCACATTGGGAGCCAACATACGGAGAAGTACGATGGAAGAGCTGATGTCGTTTGGTGAGCGCAAGACGCGCACGAGTCCTCGGGTGAACGTCCTGAACATGGTGATTGCCAAGATCACGGAAGCCAATGAGGATTCCAATGATCCGGCAGTTGCCAGCGTTCTCGGATATCTCGTTTCGGAGTTCGAGGCGATGAAGGAGAAGATCGAGAATGGTGAGGAGACGTCGGAGGATTCCGGCGAATACAAGCCGCGCGGTCGAAAGCCCGCTCTGAATGAGGACGGGACGCGAGTGCACCCCATTCTGCCGAAGGGCCCGTCTTACGTCGTGTACGACGGAAGTGATTACGGAATCGTTCAGACGGACAAGGCTCCGACGTCGGACAACCTCGGTTCGTGTGAGCGCGCGTGGGGGCCTTTCCCCAGGCGTACTTCCGCGGAAAAGGCGATGGGAGACCTCGATGCCCACGCAGAAAAGCGGCTGTTCTAACCGAACATTCGCCGAATACGGGCCGGTTCATACCCGGCTATCCCGATCCTTCGTTGGATTGTCGGATAGCCGGGTATCGGCGTTTCTACGGGTTTGGGTTTGGCTCTCGTAAGCCTGGCTACATCCGGTCGTCGCAGGAAGCGTGGATCCCCTCCCCACACATCCGCGCTCTCGCCCCGTCGATGTGGCCAGACTTACGGCAATCAACCTGAAAGGAGAGTCGAGACATGAACATCAGCACGCTTCCGCGTGGATTCAGCGTTCCCCCGAAAGGGGGCAATCAGTACCAAGTCCGAATTGACTTCACTTTGGTGGACAATACCGTCGTTCAAGTGTGGGAGCGCGCTTCGGCGAACTTTGCCCTTCACTTGTACGGTGCGAAACTGGCGTGGGTAGGCGATGGTGGGACGGTGGTCAAGGCTATGGTAGGCAACGTCCCAGTGAGGGATGCTGGGAAAGACCCTCAGCCGGAAGTGATTCGGATTCCGGCTCCTACGGAACCGCCGAAGCGCAAGAGCAGCGCATCGCACAAGAAAGCGGCTTCACCACCTCCCTTGCCGGAAAGGGCATTGAGGAAGTAGGGACTTGCTTATGGGGGATTAGGACTCAACTCGCTTAGGGATCAACAACTCAACACAACCCAAAGAAAGAGACGGATAGCCCAATGAAGAAGATCTTCGCACTTGTCGCTTCGGCTGCTCTGACTGCCATCGCCTTTCATTACTGGCAGTCCACGCTCGCCTCGCCCGCCTTCCACGTCAATCAGATGGCAGTTCCCTGGTACTTCTGCCTTTTCACCGGCCTTGCTCTGGTGAGCCTGAAAGTGGTTCACGGCAAGAAGTAGGTTCGCTTCTCCGTTTCTGCCCTCATGTGCGTATGTGCATGGGGGCAGCGGCGTAGACTCGAACAATGAAGGAGGATGGCATGAACAAGATGGTTCCGAATTGGGTTCTCTATGCGTTGATTGGGGCAGGACTGATTCTCCTGGGGTATGACCTGGGATGGGGTGTTGGCTATCTGTTGCATTGAAAGGAGGAGAAGACAATGGGACGACAAGTGTGCAAGAACATCGACTGTGAGGCGACCGGAGATATGGTGGGCCTAACGGGCTACTGCTCCGAGACCTGTTGGCTCACCAGCCAAGACCGAGACACTCTGATTCCGGAGGAGCCTCCGACCACGCGCACCTTGACCGACTTCGGTGAGTTGGTGATGCAATTCGCGGAAGAGGAGCCAACCAAGCCTTGTTTGATGAGGCCTACCATCAATATCGATATCGACTCTCTGTTGAGGGAGATGGGGGAAGAGAAGTTCGCGAGTCCCGACGTGTCGGGTAATGTCCTCAGGAAGTTGGGTAGGGTAAGACCATGAAGGTGATTCTGCTACGAGACAAGATGACACTCAGCGTGATTGGGGTCTTCGCTGCCAATAGCGAGAACCGCATTCCGCAGGACGTGATCGACGAGATCAAGGGACGAGGATATCGGCTGGACGAATACCACCCGAGTTGTCCCAATCAGGATCAGTGGATCGAGGAGTTGCTTCGACCTACCCTGGGACGGAGGGTAGCATGAGGTATCTATCTACCTTCGCCATCGGAGAGAAGGTACGCTACTATACTGACACTGGTGGTTCGTGGATGGATCGAATCACTGCCCATACAGACATCGCCACCGTGGTATCCAAGTCTTCCAATGGGGTAGATGTCTGTTTGGGTTGGAAGGCAGGAGAACGGTTTCTCCTGGGGGCCGATCAAGCCAGCAATCCTAATCAGGGATGGACAACCTCGGTCGGTACTTTCGATCGGATCATCTGGCTATCGGGTGCTCGATGTGCCGAAGAGGTGGGAGGCAATGTCGTATCTCCTACCGCGGATACCATCCCCGCCCCTTCCAAGATGCAAGGCCCCGATGGGCTAACGTGTAGTGGAGGGTGCGGCAACTTCTTCCCGATGGCAGTAGCCAATCGACCGGATGGCACCTTATGGTGCTATTCATGCAGAAACCGATAACCGAGAGGTGTACTCATGATCTCCAACAAGACCATCTTCGTGGTGGTGGCGGATATCGCGAAAGCGATCCTCATCGCCTCAATCGAAGGAATGACCTCCTTCGCCAACTCACTCATTGATCAACTCTTCCCAGTGCAGAACAAGCGATGAAACTGGTAGCCATGCTCTTTCTTCTCTCTTCTTCTGCTTGTGTTCCTGGTATCGCTCTAATGACTCCCAATGGGGTCATGGTGGATTGGCGCGACTGCAAAGTTGAGCCTATGCAAGTGGATTCTCCCTCCACCTCAAACTCTCTAACCGCTGATGTGCAAGAAGGGGTTGCCCAATGAACAAGTTCACGCTCGGAATGGTGGGATTGATGACTCTCGGATCGTTTGGATGTGGACATCTGCCCAATCACTACCAAGTCTACATCAATCCGACCACCCTCAGTCCACATCGTGTGCAGTTGGTGTTGGATGGTCTCAATGAGTGGGAGGCTAAGGGAGCCAATTCCGGAATCTCCTTCGATGTCTTCTTCGAGAATCGATCTTGCGATGATGGCACCTGCGTCAATGCCATTTCCATCAACGGGGAGACGCGCGCGCAGATCGAGAAAGACACCAACTCTTCCGACATTGGCTACACCAACTACTACTGGTATCCGAGTGGAAACTCTTGGGGTAGTGTGTGGCTTCCGACGGATGTGGAAACGGACGATCAGTTCACCACTACGGTAGAACATGAGGTGGGACATGCCATGGGCTTAGTCCACACCTATGTGGAACATGCTGCGGTGATGTATCCCGATCTTGGCCCTGCCGCACCTCATGTCATGTGCGCCGATGTACTGCAATACGCGCAGGTGCATCATCAGAGCCCCGGCTTCTGCGAGGACAACTGAGATGAAACCCTATACTGCTATCTGTCTGCTCGTGAGCGTGGGTTGCGGCGCAGACGATCCCTATACCAAGAACCTCGATGCCTCTCCGGATGTGGCGGATGATGGCAATCACTCCGACCTGTGCTGCACCATCACTCACGATGATGTGGATTCGGCACTTTGGAACGACAAGACCTACCCCTGTTATCCCTTCGATCAGGATACGGGAATGTGGGTCTATCCTGCCGATGCTTCCGGCTTCCAATACCCTTGGATATGCTTTGCTCCCGACAATTCGGCCACCGACTGCAATGACCTCCAATGTGAGGTTGGGTCGAGTTGCCAAGGCCCCAACGGAACGGGCATCGTTCACCTCTGCAATGGAGACGACCAATGAAAGCCTATATGACCGTACTGATGGTGATGTCGTCAATTGGGTGCAGTGCTACTCCTGCGCCCACTCCTCCCATGACCCCTTGCACCCCCATCACTCAGGAGACCTATAAGGACTTCGGTAAGATGGCACTGGACTTCTGCAATCGACAGATGAATGGATTGAGTGGCCAGGCCCAAACCTTCTGTTTGTGTGCGGCTGTCTATGTGGAAGACAACTTCGCTCAGGCGGTAGCACGACACCATCTCGTTTGCCAGGAACAAGGATTGAGTTGGGGTGAGGTGGTTTTGACCGACCAACAGCAATACGCCTGTTCGGTTTCATCGGGTTTGACCAGTGGGGATATCAAGCCGCTGAATCAGACCGCAGTGTGGGTGCGATGAGCACCATCATGCCAGGGAGTAGGGTGATGGTCTTCGATCCTCTGCTTTATCGGGATGACAAGACGACGCCGATATCCCATACCATGCGCCCCGCTACGGTGGTGGCCCGGTATGGACTTCGAGAGTATGTGGGCGGTTGTCTTGCCATCTATCCCGACCTGGTGGATGTACTCTTTGACCACCGACCGGGGCGAGTTTCCGGGGGACACTTTACTCGGACTGTGGAGGTAATACCATGACGACCAACATCGACTTGAAGTTGATTTTCACGGCTGGCTATATCCGACTGGCTAAGGCCATTGGAATGGGGGCGGTGGATAATTGGGAACAGTGGGATAAGTCCTCGCGAGGGACAGTAGCCCACTATCGGAATGGGATTCTGGTTTCGGAGATCAACAGGGAAAGAAGGGTAGAGCGATGAAGAAGACAATGATGGGTTTGGTGTCGGTGGTGATCATCGGAATCGGTCTGGCGAGCCAAACGGCTTGCACGGTGGATCCGTGTCCAGGTGGCGGAACACAATGCAGCGATGGCACCTGTACTCCGGGCCCCGGGTATACTTGCTGCGGCAATGGTACAAGTTGTCCGCCCAGCGCTCCAGTTTGCGGTGCTGGTGTTTGTCTCGGCGGTGGTGGAGGAGGCGGTGGCGGTGGATGCCCCAACGGCACTCTGGTTTGTGGAACGGGATGCATTCCGGTTCCTTCAGATTGCTGCGCGGGCGGATATTATTGCCCCTACGAGTTGTGCGGAAGCGATCATACCTGTCGCCCGCTCGATTCTGTGGATTGTGGCAATGGCAGATATTGTCAAGCAGGCCAGGTGTGCGTGAGCGGGGGCTCGGCCTGTCAGTAGCGTCTCTGCGTCTGCCTCACTCTTTCGGTGGGGCAGGATCGGAAACACCACTCAAAGGAGATTCCACCCAATGAAACCCGTTATCGTCTCCATTGCTCTCATCGGTTGTCTCGCCCTCTCTTCCACCGCAGAAGCCAAAGACTACCTCACCACCCAAGACCTCTCCCCCGGCTCATTCCGATTGACAGTGCTCGACCTCTCACATGTCGGGCGCTATCACTTCGAGGTGCGGGGCAAAGGCTCGATGTCATGCGCGGTCATCGGAATCCGTATGGAGGAACTATCCGGCGTTGAGATCGCTACCGGCACTCTTCCTGACCTACGTCCACGTGCATATGCGATGGGCGGGGAGATCGCTGCACAAGACAAGTGCGTGGTGAATGTCAAGGTGGAGAAGCCAACTACCGTCTTCTTCCTGGTGGAGAACGACGACGCGATGGAGCATTCCTACCTGATTGATGTGGCGCACTGACATGGGCTGGCGAGAGATCAAGTTGGTACTGCATCAAGCATATCTGATGACCTATCCTCCATTGGATCGGTATCACCTCGCTAAACGGAAACTACCGGCTGGTCATCCCTTCATTGAAGACGCGCGTATAGCGAAGGACGAGGAGTATCGTGCGTGTTTTGCACAAGAGAGAACGTTCATCAGGACTTACGCGCATGCGCACAAGATCCTCTCTTTCGAGGCAATGGAGAAGTTGTGCGACGATCTATGCCAAGCGATGGGTGTAGAGTCGATCAAGGAAGTGCGCGGCAAGGAAGAGGGGTATGAGTATAGCGGAGGCTACTACCGTGCATACAAGCGCACCATCTATATGGGGTCGCATGATCTGATCATTCTGCTGCACGAACTCTCGCACCATATCCACAATGAGCGTCGTCCGTTTCGAGCCATCTTCGTGGATAAGATGCATGGTGAAGTGTTCTGCGCCATTGAGAAGGAGTTGTTCGACATGCTATTGACCCACCAATACGATTGGGACGGGCCGTTTGGATTCCTGCGGAGGAGTGAAACGACTGTAAGAAGGGAGGAGATCAGACCATGAACATCGATGTTGTCAAGACGTTGAAGAAGGGCGATCGGCTCTACACCATCTGCTCCGCCACAGGCTGCGGCAATCGCAAACTGTACGGTACGGTGGTCAAAGAGTGGAATAGTCAAGAGCAGCCGCACGACTACATCGGCATTGTGGCCGATGGCTGGGAAGCGGTACAGTATTACCGTCCCATCGACATGTCATACATGGGCAAAGTGGAGGTGGAGTCCAATGGATAGAAAGCAAGCAGAGAGTCTGGTGGTCGGTGATATTGTACTCCACGTTGTTGATGGGGAGTATGGTCGAGTA